>TARA_R110000823_G_scaffold47903_16_pt1 | contig 60835 bp, 55 predicted proteins | sample TARA_R110000823 | Tara Oceans TARA_R110000823 (sample SAMEA4397722) | marine metagenome | biome: Polar Biome; feature: [DCM] deep chlorophyll maximum layer (ENVO:01000326); material: water (ENVO:00002006), including particulate matter (ENVO:01000060) such as... | depth 20 m | reverse complement strand
CAGCGGCCGCCAGGCCTCGACAAGCAGGCCGACGATGCCGGCCACTACCGGGGATGACATCGAGGTGCCGGACCAGACTGGGCCTCCGAGCTCCGCACTGTCGCTGGCTGGCCCGGTTGAGGTCAGGCTTCTGCCGTTCGCTACCAGGTCGGGCTTGACGCGACCGTCATCCGCGGGGCCGGCGGAGCTGAAGTCCGTCTTGGTGACGCCGTTGTCCTCCAGCGCGCCTACAGTGATGATGTTCTTCGCGATGCCCCAGGTCGCAATATTGTCGTAGCGGAATCCGTCATTGCCGGGCAGGCCGTCGCAATCGCCGGCGAGCGCGGGGTTGCAGTTTGAGAAGCTGCCGCCGTCGTTGCCGGACGACTTTACGATCGTCAGACCGGTGTCCCCGACTAATTGGTCATACTCCTGGACATCGTCAGAGTACATGCCGAAAAGTTCGGCGTTGCCGGTGTTTCTACTGATAAAGAAGTCGTTGTCGTCAAAAAAGTTGGCCCAGCCAACCACACGCCCCCAGGAATTATTGTTGGCCACAATACGGTCCTGAACGACGCTGTCGCGCATCTCGGTAGGCACATCGCCAAAGAAATTGTACGAATACAGCAGCGCAGCGGGAGACATCCCCTTGAGTGCGGCATTGAAGGCCCCCGAACTCACCATCGTCCCGCCGACGTGCGTGCCGTGGGCATTGTATGGACCCAAACACCTACTCCCACAGCCTGGCTCGCGCACCGTGACCCGGTCACCGAACTCCTGATGGGTGTCCCGCACCGCGCCGCCGTCCCAGATACCGAGTTTTACGCCCGCGCCGCTGAGTGCATAGGGCGCGCTGTGCAGCAGCGGCACCTGCGAGATCGACGCGGCCTGCGCATTGTCGGTTTGCGGCGGCGGCGGCAGTTCAAAGATCTTGCGCACCTGGTCGCTCTCGGCCAGCAGCAGCAGTTGCGCCCGGGTGGCGCTCACCTGCAGACGGCTCCCGTACAGCAGCCTGGAGCGATCCGCCACTGCCACGCCAGCGCTATCGAGCACCGCCAGCGCCTGCGCCAGGCTGACGTTGTCGTAGAAGCGCACGAACGCCTCGACGCCCTCCTCCGTCTGGCGCGCGTCGGCGGCGCCGGAATCCGGGTACAACGCTTCCGTGAGTTTGTCTGCCGGGGTGACCGGCGCCATGCCGCGATACAAAGGGTCCTGCTCCAGCACCGCAAGGGCAGACGCCGGCAGCGACACCAGGTAGGAGAACGGCTCCAGCGATTCATGGAAGACCACGCCGGCCGCCCGGAGTTTGGCAATCTCGTTAGTGCGCAGCGTGCGCTCGAACTGGATAAAGACTTTTTCATCGGCGCTGGCTGCCGCGGAACGCTGAGACGCCTTGCCCGGCAGTACCAGGCGCGCGCCGGTATCGATCAGGTAGCGGGCCTGCCCGGGGGGCGTGGCGGCGCGCTGTTGCGCTTTCGCGGCCTTGTCGTGCGGCTGCGCGAGGAGGGGCACGGCGAACAGCAGCGCGGCGAACAACAGGGTAAGCGTGGCGACGATTGTGCCTTGCCGCTCTATCGACACGGACCGGGTCAGGCGGGCCACACGCGGAGCCCGGGGTTCGAAAATTGTCGTCAGCATGGTGCGACCTTTGTTGTTGTTCTTTTTTGGGAGGGTGGTCGCCGTCAGCGACCGGGGCTAGAGGTCTTCCGCGTGTGTGAGGGTCGGCGAAACGCCCGGCAGTGTGGCGCCGTCGAGGCCCACGTAATAGCTGTTAAACGGGTCAATGCTGAACCTGGTTTTGGCCTGGGCCGGCGTGCCGTCGGAGAAATAGATCAGCTTCACCGCCAGATCGGCCAGCAGCGAAGAATTCGGGCTACCCGCTCCCAGCGCCGTGAAGCCCGCCGGGTTGAGCAGCGTGGCGTAGATTTTACCGCCGCCTTCGCCGTTGGGTTTAACGTTGTAGCTCAGCTGCACATAGGGGCTGTGCGCCACCGGTACCAGCATGGGCTCCAGCCCGTTCTCGAAAAAACTCTCGTCGTTGTAGTTGATCACAAAGTACGCGCCGCCAAGCTCCGTTACGCCCGCCAGGCTGTTGGGCCGGATGATGAAGTTGGTCGGTGTTTCCACGTAACCGACGAACTGCCGCACGTACTCCACGTCCTGGGCCGAGGTGCCCGGGATAATCTCGATGGGCACGGCGGTCTGGTCGCCCTCGATATTATTCGCCGTGTTGATCAGCTTCGGCGAAGTCACCGACACAGTGGCCGGGCCCACCGCGAGTGGCAGCGGTGAACTGTACTGGCCGGGGTAGGTCAGCGGCGCCACCACGAACCATCCGCCGTCAAAGGGTACCATGCCGGCAAGCCCTACCTGCAGGTTGGTGCCGTCGAAGCTGAAGGTATTCACCTGGGCGCCGTAATCGAGGTAGGACTTGAATATAAACCGCGGCTCGAGGGTGTGCGACACGCTGTTGGCGTCGGTGAGCGTAAGCGTCAGATCCGCGGCTGTCAGCAGTGGCTCACCACCGGCATTGCGGTTGGTACCGCCGAGGCCGATGACGATGTGGTCCCCTGCCCTTGCATAGCCGGGCGTGGTCTTGTTCTGTACGCAGCCCGCCAGCCAGAAGGCCAGCAATAGACAAATGAATACTTTCCGTGCCTGGGTAGTCACGTGCATAACGACCGCCTGTTCCTGTTTTTGATGTTGTTATCAGGGACGGCCATTTGGGCAATACCTGCGTCCTGCGGCCATGCGTCTCACCTGAGGGAGAGGCATGCACGAGGGGCTGAACCAATTCGCTTGCGAGAATCGAGCCAAACACCTCAAATCGGTACCCGGTATGGGTCTGGCGCCCTGTGCGGCGGCGCCTGTGTGGCAAATGCCCGCTCGATTGTAAAGAAAGCTGACGTCCTGGGCCGTTATAGTTAGCGATGCGGCGCTCGCAGCTACTGATACGTTGCACAATTGACACAGGCTCCCAGGCTGCCCTTGTCGAGGCCCGCCCCGGTACCCGGGACCGACACAGTGACACTGCGCAAACCGGCAACGGCACTGGCCGCCACTGCCACATCCGCGGTGATCGTGTTTTCGTCAACCACCACCAGGTTGGATACTGTTTCCGCCTCGCCCCCGATATTCAACAGAGAGCCGGCGAAAAAATTCTCGCCGGTTACGGTGACTGCGGTGGTCGAACCCACTGGCAGCACACTCGGCTGGATGGCGGTAACCGCAACGCCGGCGACCGTGCGCACAACAATATCAAATGCAGAGCGGGAGAACCCCGGGCCGATGAGAATATCATTGTCGTCGTCTGGCACCAGGTTGTCGGCAGCGGAGGCGAACGCGGCGTAGCGACCGTCGGAGGACAGGGCGACCTGATCGCTGAGCCCGTTGGACTGTGCACCCAGGGCATCCACAGAGAGGCGACTGGTGGTGTTGGTCCAGCGGTCGCGCACAAAAATATCCCGCTGGTTATTGGTGTCGCCGCTGACCAGGTTACTGGCGTTGGACCAGAATGCAACATAGCGCCCATTGCCCGAGATGGAAGGACTCAAACTGGCCGCATTGGCCGATTCACCGGCATCATTCACGCTGATTTTCTCGTTCGACAGACCCAGCCGGTCGCGTACGTAGATCGCGGTACTTGTGTTGGAATCTGAAAATATCAGGTTTGACGCCTGGGACTCGAACGCGACATAGCGGCCGTCTGCGGATATATCCGGGTTGGTGCTGCTGCCGTTGGCCAGCCCGCCCAGCCAGGACACGCTTGCCAGACTGTTCTCGTCCAACGCGGTGTTGCGCACGTACACGTCGCGAAATCCATTCGTGTCGCTGCCGAAAGTGAGCAGATCGGTCGCCGAGGAATCAAAGGCCACCAGACCACCGCCAGCCGAGACGGACGGGTTTGCGCTATCGCCATCAGGATCGCCACCACTGCCGTCCACGCTGACGCGTTCAGGCTCAAACGTGCCGATGGTAAAACTGAAGATATCGCGCGTGAAGTTGGTATCGTTGCTCACCAGATTACTGGCGTCAGATTCAAACACCACGCTACAGGAGCCGCTGCAGCTGATGTCCGGATTTTCGCTATCGCCATTGCCCTCAGTCAGGATAAATAGCCCGAAGGCACTCAGACGCCACGTCGTCCGGTTTAGCTGATCCCTCAGGAATACATCGCGAAACCCGTTGCCATCGTCGTCAACGAGGTTGGTGGCATCGGAGGCGAAAGCGACATACTGGCCGCCTTCGGAAACAGCGGCGTCGAAACTGGCCGCGTTTCCCTGCTCCCCGGGACTACTGAGACTCACGCGTCGGATAGTAGCGGCGGCCAGATCGCGCAGGAAAATGTCCTGCACGCCATTGTAATCGTCGGGCACGAGATTATTGCTCGATGATTGAAAGGCGACATAGCGCCCATCCGCTGAAACAGACGGCTCAAAGCTGTCTTGATTGGCCTGATCGCCGCTGTCGCTCAGCGATGCAAAGCCCGTCCATACACAACCGGATAAAAGCAGGGGGGCAACGCTGGTGGCAAGCAGGGTGGCCCTGACAGGTCGCAAGTTCGGTTTGGCATCGTAGCTGCCATGGCGCAGCCGGGTGTGGCGTTCTCGGGAGCAGTCAACGGCAATAGGCATGATCCTCTCCTGTGCGGGCCATTTGCCTGTAAAGTGTAGACCTTGTACGTGAAAACGCTAAGTTTGCGCGCTCCACTGCCGGCTCGCGGCTTGGTCTCCTCCCGGGGCGGTGCTATCTTGGCGCTACAATTTATAACCAGAAAACACCATGCATTCGATCCTCCGCTGTCTACTTCTTGCACTCCCGCTCGCCGCCTGTACCGACGGCAGCGACAACCCGCCACAGGCGGCGCCAGACTTTCCGTTTCTGTCCTACATTGCCGAGCCGCAGCCGCGCGGCGGCAGCTGCAACGACAGTATCGATGTGGAAGCACCGTTGATCGTCAACGGCTTCGGCTTCAACCACGCCAACTCGCGCAACCAGGCCTCGCTGATAGATTCCACGAATATTCATGAGCTTAGGCTCAATTTTCGCTACGCGCCGGCGGGCGCAACCGAAAAACGCGGCGCGCCCGCGGTGACCGCGCAGGCGATCTTTCTCACCTCTGGCCGCCAGCTCACAGCCATCAACCGTCTCTCGGGCTGTGAGTACTGGTCGTTTACCACGCAGGCGCCCAGCCGTGTGTTCCGCTCGTCCTCCATTTTGTTCGTGCCCGCTACCGAAAACATGCCGGCAACGATATTCGCGGGGGATCGCGACGGGTTCGTGTACGCCGTGAACGCCGGGAACGGCGAGCTCCTCTGGCAGACTTTCACCGGCAGCGTGTCGTTCTACCATTTCGTGACCGGCGGCCTGCAATATCACGCGGGCAAGCTGTTCGTACCAGTCTCCACCAAAGAGGTGCTCGCGACCTTGGTGAACCCCGTTGCCTGCTGCATCAGCCACGGCATGCTGGTGGCGCTGGATGCAGCAACCGGGGAGACCCTGTGGGAATACCACACCACCGCGGACGCCACCGAGACCATCCTGCCCGGTGAACGCGCAGGCCCCAACGGCGCATCGGTGTGGGGCACCCCGACTATCGATATCGCACGCAACGCCCTGTACATCGGCACCGGCCAGAACTACACCGAGCCCGTCACCCCCACCTCCGATGCCATCATCTCGCTGGATATGGATAGCGGCGCGGTGAACTGGATATTCCAGGCCCGCGCGGACGACGCCTGGAACGGCAACTGCACGATCCCGAACAGCCTGCGCTGCGCCGTGCCCCCCGGCCACGATTTCGATTTTGGCGCCGCGCCGATACTGCTGCACGATGGCGAGACATTGATTGCTGGCGACAAGGGCGGCGTGGTGTATTCCATCGCCGCTGATTCCGGCGCGCTCAACTGGTTTACCCGGGTGAGCAAGGGCTCCACGTTGGGCGGCATTCACTGGGGCATGGCGGTAGACGAGCGCCGGGTGTACGCCGCGGCCACGGATTTTTCGATTGACAAGGCAAGCGGCGGGCTGGCGGACCTGATTGAGGGTGCGCGGCCCGGTATCTACGCGCTCAACCTGCAAAGCGGCGCCATCGAATGGCAGATGAGGCCCACCCATCTTTTCGAGGGGCTGACCACGCCCTCCCTGTATTCCGCATCACTGTCGGTGAGCAATGATCTCTTGCTGGCCGGTTCCCTCGACGGCGTGGTCAAGGCTTTTCATACCCGCGACGGCAGCGAGCTGTGGTCGCTGGATACGGCGACGGACTTCACGGACATCAACGGCACACCGGGCAACGGCGGCACCATCGATTCGGTGGGCGTGGTGGTGGCGGGCGATGGCGTGCTCGTCAACTCCGGCTACAGCACCTTCCAGGGTGTGGACGGGCGCTACCAGGCCGGCGCCGGCAACGCCCTGTTCGTGCTCGGCCTGCCGCGCCAGAGGCCGGGCACATAAGGGTCCCTCTCCATCAGCCCTCCAGCAGCAGGGCTTCCAGCGCCAGGACATGTTGATCCTCGTCGCCCAGTTCCCGCAGGGCAGCGGCCAGCTTCAGCACGTACTCGCGGTTGCTGCCGCTGGGGCCCTGCGATGCGGCAATGTGGCGCGCCAGTTCCGGTAACGGCGCGTCGCCGAGGAAGGCCGGGTTCTCGCTCCCGGCAACATACAGTGTTCCGGCCACTGACTCCGAAGTGGAGTTGAGCAGGATCGCAACGCGATGGCGCTGGTAACCGTTCTTCTCACGGTGATCGAGATGCTCGAACACGCTGTGCTCCACCCGGTAGGCAACGCCCCGGCAGGTTGCACCGGCACTGGGAATCAGAGTCACCACCCGGCCGGGCGCCTCCGGCGTACCACGATGATCGTGGGAGCCCTGCCAGAAGCGCCGCGACCAGCCAGTGATGCTCGCCACCTCCCGCTGCAGCCAGGGGAAATCAACCTTGTAGATCAGGGAGCCGTAGCCGAACACCCAGTGGGCTTCAGCGCCATCGTCTCGATGGCAGGCCTCGGCGCGATCTGCGCACAGCGTTGGGGGCAGGTTTTCCGGCATGGCATGCAGGTTATCCCAAGCGCAGCGCGCAGTACATTGGCGCCCGACTATACGGCGCGCCGCATCACGGCCCACACACCGCCTTGAACCCGCCGGCCATCACTTCACAGGAGAATCCTGCAACGAGTTTGCCCTATACTATCGGCTGCCAGCTTACACCGGGGTTTTGAACTCCAGGCCGTCGGCATACTCCAACGCAGCCTTTGCACGGCGCGAAAAAAATAACATCCAGGGATGGGCGAATGAACATACTGCAGTCTCTTTCCAATCGCGCGGCGTTTCAGAGCCTGCGCGCAACCACCCTCACCGTTACCGGCTCGCTCTGCACTGTGGGCGGGCTGGTGGCAGACGTACTGCAGCCGATTGCGCCCTTCGCCTCCTATCTTTTCGGTATTGCCCTGCTGGCACTCGTGCTGCTGTTCGTGCTCTACCGGCGCGGCTCCGAAAACCTGTTGGGCGCCGTTGCCTTTGCCGGCATCGCCAGCCTTGTGTTCGGCCTGATCGTGCTGTTTCAGTCGGGCGAGGAAGCCGAGGACGTCGGCGTTCTCGCAGCAACGCTTCCGGCAGTCGCCAACCTGCAATCGAGCCTGGGGATAATCGACGCCAAACTGGATGCCATTGCCGAGGACACACGCAGCCTGCGCGCAAGTACTGAACGGCTGGAAGACAACTCCCAGAAGGTGTTGCGCACGCTCGAGGAGATGCGCGACGGCTTCGCCTCTGGCGGTGTGATCGCCAACCCCCGCTCCCCGGAAGAGCACTACCACAATGCGCGCCTGCAGGAACTCGGTGGCGATTACTCGGCAGCGAGACGTTCCTATATCGCGTACTTCCAGAGCGATCTACCACTGCTGGACCCCCACCTGCGCTTTCTCGCCTTTCTCAGGGTGCAGGAGGGCACCGCCGGGGCACGCGAAACCTACAACACCCTGATGGCCGGAAAACAGGGCGGCATGCCGGACTACGTGCGCCTCCTGCTGCTGGAAAGGCCACAGCGCGTACCCGGCCTGCAAGCCTGGGCCACGGCCAACCCGGATTTCGCGCCCGCGTTTTATCACCTGAGCGAAGATGTGTCTGCCCGGCGCCTGGGCATGCAGACACTGGCGAACAAACGCGACGAGAGGGCGTATCTGCAGGCATTTCAGAGCGCGGACACCGCCGGTGGTTTACTCAAGTACATGATCGACCAGGCGCTGGTGGAAGAATGGCGCACTGATGCGGCGGCGCGCCTCAAGGCGCTCGAGGGTGCGGGTCTGGAATCGCCGGTAGCGCTCAACTGGAGCGTCAACAACGCGGGCTTCACGGGCACACTCAGTATTGCCGAGCCCGCACTGGAAGTACTGTGGAACGTTCGCGGCGAGGGCGAACCGCGCAGCACGGGAACCAGCGGCGCCACCCACCCGCAAACGGGCAGACCCGCGCCGCAGCTCTACTTCAACCTGCCCGCGAACCAGCGCGACGCCACCATCGAGATTCGCTACCGTGACCTGAACGATGCACTGCAGGGCCCCTTCAGCTTCGCATTCGAGGGTAAACAGCAGAGCGAGGACGCGAATCAGCGCATACTGGAAGCAACCAATACGAGCTGGCTGAGTTTTCGTGATTACAACGGCAAGGTGCTGCTGTACTTCACGCACCTGATGACCTATCGCGGCAGCATCGAGAAAATTCACTACGGCCTGAACACAGACACGCCAGACAAGGAGTTCCGTTTTCCCGCCTGGCGGCAGGCGGGCCTTGCCACCATCGACCAGAAAACGCCGATGTACATCAGCGTGCCCGGCAGCATAAGATACGCCAGTGTGCAGCTCACCTATAAAGACGGTACACGCTCAAACATCGAGCGTTTTGACCGTGTTCGCTGAAGCCATGTTCACGTTCGGCTTACTCAACCCCTACCCAGCAGATTGCCGTGGCCGCTGAAACGCTCACGCTGCGCGAGCGTACCAACGCCTTCCTGAAGGGCAACGGAACAAAAGCCAGCAGAATTTTTCTGTGGACGATCCAGTCCCTGATCGTGCTTTCGGTTGTCGCCTTCACCGTGGAGACGCTGCCCTCGCTCACCGAACAACACCGGCAGTGGCTCAGAACCTTCGAAACCTGTGTGATAGCCGTGTTCACGCTCGAGTACCTGCTGCGACTGTGGGCCGCCCCGGAGCGTCTGCGTTTTATATTCAGCTTTTACGGCCTGATCGACTTGCTGGTGATACTGCCCTTCTATCTGCAGCTTGGGCTGGACCTGCGCAGCCTGCGCGTCTTCTGGCTGTTCCGCCTGTTTCGCCTGTTCAAGCTGGTGCGCTATGTGGATGCGGTCCGGCGCATCGGCAACGCCTTCCGGCTCGTGCAGGTAGATCTCGCTGTATTCGGTATCGGCGCGTTTTTTGTCTTTTATCTTTCGGCGGTGGGCATTTATTACTTCGAGCACGAGGCGCAGCCGGAAATATTCGCCTCGGTCATCCACTCCTTCTGGTGGGCGCTCGCCACGCTGACCACCGTGGGTTACGGCGACGCCTACCCGATCACGGCGGGCGGTAAGGTGTTTACGTTTTTTATCCTGATGATCGGTCTCGGCGTTTTCGCGGTACCCACCGGCCTGATCACCATGGCCATCGTGAGTACCCGCGAGACGGATCTGCCCGAGGCGCCCGCAGTGCACCAGCCGGATTCAGCGGATACAATGCGCAAGAATGAGTAATCCTGACCTGCACCCACCCGCATCACCCCCGCGCGAGCTGCGCCCCGTGAAGCTGGGCCTGTTCGAGACGCTGCGGCTCGTGCGTCTGAGCTACAGTTTTCCGCTGGAACATGCGCAGGAACTGCAGTCGCGCTTCGGTAATGCGGTGATGCAGAAGTTTTTCCGCGTCACCTTCGTCAACCTCTACGGCGCCGATGCGCATCGCCTGGCGCTTATCAACGAGGGACAGACGTTTTCCAACAAAAAGGCCTGGGACCAGATTATCGGCCGCATATTCCCCAACGGGCTCATGCTGAGAGACGGCGACGATCATCGCTACCACCGGCGCCTGATGCAGGCGGGCTTTAAAAGCCACGCCATGCAGCGCTACCTGCACGAGATGGAGCCGCAAGTGCAAAAGGCCGTGGCAGACTGGCCGGCCTCGAACAGCCGGCCTTTGCTGGTTTTCCCTGTGTTCAAGCAGCTCACGCTGGATCTCGCGGCATCGATTTTCCTCGGTATGAACCTCGGCCGTGATGCCACCCGGCTCAACCGGGCCTTTGAAACCGCTGTGGCGGCCTCCATGCCCAAGGTACCGCTGGCCATTCCCGGCGGCCTGCTGTGGCGCGGTATCCGGGCGCGCCAGTTCATGTGCGACTACTTCCGGAAACTGCTGCCCGAAAAACGCAACGGCGACGGCACCGACATGTTTTCACTGCTGTGCCAGGCGACCGACGAGCAGGGCAACCAGTACACGGATCAGGAAGTGATAGATCACATGATCTTCCTGATGATGGCGGCCCACGATACCACCACGAGTACGCTCACCAGCATGACCTACGCGCTGGCGCGTCATCCCGAATGGCAGGAACGCCTGTACCGGGAGGTGCAGTCACTGGGGGTGGAACATCTGCGCTATGAAGATCTCGAGCGCATGCCGGAGACCGAATGGGTGATGAAAGAAGCGCTGCGCATGTACCCGCCGCTCTCCACCCTGCCCAAGTTCAGCACGGCGCCCTTCGAATTCGAGGGCCTGAGGATTCCGGCGGGCGCCCTGGTAGCCACCTACCCCATTCACACGCACTACATGCCGGAGTACTGGTCGCAACCCTACAGCTTCGACCCGGAACGCTTCAGCGACGAACGCGCGGAGCATAAAAACCATGCCTATTGCTGGGTGCCATTCAGTGGCGGCGCGCACATGTGCATCGGCCTGCACTTCGCCATCATGCAGATCAAGCTGGTGATGTTCGAGATGCTGCGGCGTTATCAGTGGTCGATCGCGCCGGGCTACGAGATGCCGGTACAGCAGTCGCCCATCTCCAAACCACGCGACGGCCTGCCGGTGTTTCTCGAATTGAGGTCATAACGGCGCCGCCCATGCCCTATAATCCAGCTTACGCACACAGCGGCAATTCTCCCGGGAGGTCCGCATGGCCAGAATAGAACAACAGGGGCTGGACAGCATCCAGCAGAGCAACAGCAGCAACGCCGAAGACGTAGAGGCAGAGCGCCTGCACCGCAAGGAACGGCTGGCGGCGGGTTTGCGCACCATGGGCCGGCTGCATCTGGCGGAGGGCGTCGCCGGGCATGTAACAGTGCGCGACCCGGAGTACCCGGACCGCTTCTGGGTGAATCCCTTCGGCCACAACTTCAAACTGATGACGGTGAGCGACCTCATCTGCGTAGACCACGCCGGCGAAGTGGTGGTGGGCGACCGCCCGGTGAACGCCGCCGCATTCGCCATTCACAGCGAAATTCACAAGGCACGCCCGGATGTCATGGCAGCGGCACACTCGCACTCCATGTACGGGCGCACCTTCTCCACCCTCGGCAAGCCGCTGAAAATGATTTCGCAGGATGCCACCATGTTCTACAACGACGTGGCGCTGTGCACGGATGGCAGCGGCGCGGTGGTGGTGGATACCGATGTGTCGCGCAGGATGTGTGAATCGTTGGGGCAAAAAAAGGCCCTGATTCACCAGAATCACGGCCTGATCACCACCGGCGGCTCGGTAGACGCCGCGGTATGGTGGTTCATCGCGCTGGAGCGGGTATGCCAGAGCCAGTTGCTCGCGGAAGCGGCGGGCACGCCGATCGAGATTCCGGAGAACCTGTGCATTGACGGTTACCAGGCCCAGGGCTTCGATCTGGCCGGCTGGTTCCAGTTCCAGCCCTTCTGGGATGAACTGGTTGCCCGGGAGCCGGAGTTCCTCAACTGATACACCGGCCCCCAACTTCGCCACTATGCACCATATTGTCGGCACAGCCTTTTCTGTACACTGAGGGCTTTGGTTGCGCGGCCAGGCCCGCAATCGTTGTGCAAACCCCAATGTCGGTGTAGTCAACAGCAGTGAAAATCCCAAAACGCCTTCAGCCACTGGCAGATGACGGCCTGATCGACGAAGTTCTGTACCCGCTGATGAGCGGCAAGGAAGCGGACGTATTCGTGGTGCGCTGTGGCACGACAACGCGCTGCGCGAAGATCTACAAGGAGGCGGCAAAACGCAGCTTCAAGAAGGCCGCGCTGTATAACGAGGGGCGCAAGGTACGCAACAGCCGGCGCGCGCGGGCGATGGAAAAGGGCTCGAAGTACGGCCGGCAACAGCAGGAGGATACCTGGCAGAACGCCGAGGTAGACGCCCTGTACAAACTCTCGCGTGCCGGCGTGCGTGTACCGCAACCCTTTGGCTGTTTCGACGGCGTGCTGCTGATGGAACTGATTACCGACGAGGAAGGCGACGTTGCGCCGCGCCTCAGCGAAGTTTCCATGTCTGCCGAGCAGGCGCGCGAAGACCACGCGCTGATGATGCAGTATGTGGTGCGAATGCTCTGCGCCGGACTGATACACGGTGATTTATCTGAATTCAACGTGCTGGTGGACAGCGAAGGCCCGGTGATCATCGATCTGCCGCAGGCGGTGGACGCCGCAGCCAACAACAACGCCCGCGCCATGTTGCTGCGCGATGTAAAAAACATGCAGGAGTACTACGGGCTGTTCGCCCCCGAGCTGTTACAGAGTCACTACGGGGAAGAGATCTGGGCGCTGTATGAAGACGGCGAACTCCACCCGGACAGCGAGCTGAGCGGTGATTTCGAGCTCGATACCCACACAGCAGATACCGACTCGGTGATGCAGGAAATAAAAGCCGTGCTCGCCGAGGAGGAGTTCCGCCGCGAGCTGTTGAATTCCGCGGAAGAAGACTAAGCCCCTGCAAAGCGCCATGACCGGCGGGCTTGCCACGCTCCCGCTTTAGCGACATGATCGTCCTGAGATCGTCACCTTAGGGCAAAGGAACGTTCGCCCATGTTTCAACCCCTGCTCTGGTCGTACCTGCCGCTGATCATCACCCTGGTGCTCGCCTCGGTGGTGCTGGGGCTCAGCCACTACCTGCTGCTGGCGAGGCGCAAGGACCTCGGCAGCGAAGCGAGGCTGCCGCGCCAGCTCACGCTATTGTTCCTCACGGTGCTGGCGCTGCTGCTGGCGATTGTGGTGGCGCCCATTCCTGAATCCACGCGCAACCAGGTGCTCGGCCTGCTGGGTATTGTGCTCTCGGGTGTGATCGCACTTTCGGCCGCGCCGTTTATCACCAATTTCATGGCAACCGTGATGCTGCGCGTCACCAAGCCGTTCACCATCGGCGACTTCATCGAAGTGGGCGGGATGTCTGGCAAGGTCTCTGAGCGCGGCCTTTTCGATACGGAAATCCAGACGGAGAACCGCGAGCTGATCGCGATCCCGAATGCCACGTTTATCAACCAGTCGGTTACCGTGCTCAGAAGCTCCGGCGCGATTATCTCCGCAACGCTCTCGCTCGGTTACGAGCAGAGCAACCAACAGGCCGAGCCCCTGATGCTGCAAGCGGCGGAGAAGGCGGGGCTCAGCGACCCTTACGTACACATAATCAAGCTCGGAGATTTCTCGGTGAATTACCGCGTTTGCGGGCTGCTGGACGATGTGCAGGGCTTGCTGACCGCACATTCCGAGCTCAATCGACAACTGCTGGATACGCTGCACAGCGCCGGGATCGAGATCGCCTCCCCCAGCATTACCCGCCACATCACACAGAGTGAAGACGCCCGGTTCATTCCGGATTCGGAACCCGACACCGGCTCGGAGGAGCGCGTGAAAGCCGAGGAAATCGTTTTCGACAAGGCGCGCGACATCGAGCAACTGGAAAACGCGCGCGACGAACTCAAGCAGCAGATTGAGGAACTGCGCGGCGCAAAAGGCGCCGAAGGTGAAACGCGCGATTCTCTCAAGGAAAGCCTGAGCGCCACGGAGGAAACGCTGAAACAACTGCGGGAATCATCGTGACAGACACCCCCTCCCCCGGCCCGGCAAGCTCAAACCGTCGCTACCTGTGGCTGGTTGTTCTTATCGGCCTGCCGCTGCTCGGCTGGTCGGGCTTTCTCGACACCTTCTCCACGCAGCAGGTTAACGGTTCGATCTCCTCGGCTGGCCTGATCTATGGCACCGCCAGGGGCATCAACGCGCTGGTGTCGCTGTTGCAGGGCACCGAGTTTTCCCTGCCATTCTTCACCTTCAGCGTCGGCGAAGTGCTCGACCCGGTGAATGATCTCATCGAACGCTTCTCCCAGGTGATACTGGTTGCGCTGGGCTCGCTGGCACTGCAGAAGATTCTTCTGGCCGTAGTATCCGACGCGTTGTTCAACGTGCTGCTGTCTCTCGCGGCACTGTGCACGGCGGCCAGCCTGTTTCTCTGGCGGCCCGCACTCACCAGCACATGGCTGCGCCTGTTTCTCAGTATCGCCTTTCTGCGCTTTTCCCTGGGAGTGGTGGTACTCGCCAACGGCTGGGTAGACGCGCGCTTCCTGCATGCGGCAGATGAGCGCAGGCACGCCGCGATGGAAGAATTCCGCGGTGAGCTGCGTGAAATCGACACGCTGTCACAAAAACGGGCGGAGGCCGAAGAGGGCATTGCGGCGCTCAGCCGGGACATTCAGCAACGTGAAGAGACACTGAGGCAAACCACCCGTAGCATTGACGAGCTCGATGCGCAGATTAACGCGGCACAGAGCACCCTGGGTCGCCTGGCCGGGGAAGCCGGGGTGGTCTGCCAGCTCACCACGCTCGACGCCACCTGCCCGGAGAATGTGATCAATGCCAGGAAGGCATTGCAGGCATTGCAAGCAAGGCGCGCCGAGGTGGGGGATAGCGCATCTGCGACCCAGCGCGCTATCGATGAGCTACGCGAACGCAAGGACTGCCTGGAGAAACGCGCGCAGGGCGAGAACTGCAGCATCTGGGAAGCCATCCCAAAAGCGCCGGATAAAGAGGCCCTGAGCCGCCGTTTTACCGAGATTAACGAGAACCTCAGCGACTTTGCCGAAAACAGCATCAACCTGCTGGTGTCGCTGTTGCTCAAGACAATCGTGATACCCCTGGTATTTATCTACCTGCTGCTCATGCTCATGCGCAAGCAATGGGCAAATGTATGACTCCGCCTGTCACCAGGCTCTACAGAATAGGTGCGATCGCCATGCTGGCCATGCTACTGAATGCCTGTACGGGCTTCGCCCTGAACGCCATCAATGTACCCTCGCGCGTGCACAGCGAGCAGAGCGTAACCAGGGACATCGCCTACGGCCCCGGTGATCACCAGACCCTCGATCTGTACCAACCGGCCAGTGGCGTACACGCAAACCGGCAACTGGTGATTTTCATCTATGGCGGCGGGTGGACCAGCGGGCAAAAAGAACACTACTACTTCGTGGCCGATGCGCTCACCCGGGCCGGCTACAGCGTGGCGATTCCGGATTACGTGAAATACCCGGAGGCACAGTTCCCGGCCTTCGTGGAGGATGTTGCGCTGGCGGTGGCCTGGCTGTCACGCAACCGTGAGCAATTCGGCGATGTACAGGAGTTGATTATTATGGGCCATTCAGCGGGTGCGCATACCGGCGCCCTGCTAATCACCGACCCGGAGTATCTTGCGGCGCACCAACTCGCGCCCGCTGACATTGCGGCATTCGTCGGCCTCGCCGGACCCTACGGATTTACACCGAAGGAAGAGAAGTACCAGAACGTATTCGGCAACCTGGACGACTACAGCCAGATGCAACCGCTGCACTTTGTAAATGGTAACGAGCCGCCGATGTTGCTGCTGCACGGTAACGACGATACCACTGTGCTCCCGGTAAACACGCGCAAGTTCTCCGACAAAGTGAACGCAAAAGGCGGCTACGCGGCAACCCGTCTGTATGCAGACAGGGGGCATATCGACCTGCTGCTGGCGCTCTCGCGCGTGGTGGATCGGGAAGGCGAAGTACGCGGTGACATCCTTGAATTCCTGCGGCGCGAGCTCCCCGCGCCCGACGTGCCCGCCGACGCCTAGGCTGGCGGCCACTCACCGGGCATGCACCGCGTCGCTGTTGTAGCATGGGCAACAAACACAGCATACAGCCCGCGCCCGGCGCGGCAGGAGTTGGTTCAGCATGCGCGAGAAAATCGAGTTCGAAAGCAACGGCCTGATGCTCAGCGGCGCACTGGAATCGCCCGCCGGGGCGGTTCGCTGTTATGCCCTTTTCGCCCACTGCTTCACCTGCGGTAAAGATGTAGCGGCCGCCTCGCGCATCTCTCGCGCGCTCACCGCAGAAGGCATCGCGGTATTGCGCTTCGATTTCACCGGCCTGGGCAACAGCGACGGGGATTTCGCCAACACCAATTTCTCCTCCAACCTGCAGGATCTGTTGGCGGCAACGCAATTCCTGCGTGAGCACTACGCCGCGCCCGCGCTGCTCATCGGCCACAGCCTGGGCGGTGCGGCGGTGCTCGCCATGGCGAAAGAGGTGCCCGAAGCAAAAGCCGTTGCCACCATCGGCGCGCCCCACCGCGCGGATCACGTGGCGCAGAATTTTGCCGCGTCCATCGAGGAGATAGAGACCCGGGGCGTGGCCGAAGTGAGCCTCGGCGGCAGACAGTTCGCCATTCGCAAACAGTTTCTCGACGACCTGGAGCAACACACCGACGCCGATCTCGGCGGCTTGCGCAAGGCACTGCTGGTGATGCACGCGCCACTCGATGCAACGGTCGGCATCGCCGAGGCGGAAAAAATCTACCTCGAGGCAAAGCACCCCAAGAGCTTCGTCAGCCTCGACGACGCCGACCACCTGCTGAGCCGCAAGCAGGATGCCGAATACGCGGCACGGGTGATTGCCGCCTGGGCGAGCCGCTATCTACCCGAGCGGGCGGGCGACAGCCCCACCGTAGCAGCCGGGCAGGTACTGGTAGAGGAGAAGGATCACAAATTCACCCAGAACGTGTACTCGGATAGCCACCACTGGCTCGCCGACGAACCGGTTGCGGTGGGTGGAGCCAACACCGGGCCGGACCCTTACGAACACCTGCTCGCGGCGCTCGGCACCTGCACCGCCATGACGCTGCGCATGTACGCCAGCCACAAATCGCTGCCGCTTGAGCATGTGAGCGTGCAACTGCGCCACAGCCGCGACTACTACGCCGACTGCGAAGGCTGCGACGAGGCGGAGAAAAAAATCGAAGTGCTGGAGCGGGTGGTTGATTTGCGGGGCGATTTGTCAGACGCGCAGATAGAGCGCCTGCTGGAGATTGCCGACCGCTGCCCGGTGCATCGCACACTGCATGGCGAGCTTGAGGTGAAAACGGTGCTCGGTGGGGGCGGTTGAGGGCGCGCGAAGTTAACGCTCGCGGTTAGGGCGGCCGGTACGGCCGTTCCAGCCGCCCGCACTTGTGAATAGGTGGTTGACACCCAAGATACGCATCTTTGATGCAGCAACTGACATGGGTTGCCATATAGCCCCCTCCCCTGGCTGCGCCTTCTTCAAGCCATTACACCAGCATCTCGGAGGAATCCATTCCCTCGCCCCAAACCAATCGATGAGTTTTTGATCTAAATCCACGTGCTCGCGCGTAGCGCCGAGCACGACGACGCGAGCCTCCTGCCAACCACCAGAAATCTCGATTGATACCGCGTCGCCAAGCTCTATCCGTTCTCCACCTGGGTATTGCATTAGATAGCTCTCCGCCCATTAACAGACTGTTAAAGAGGTCGCCGAGCTCCTAATTAAGTATTAGCGATCATTTCTTTCACGATACGGCTCGCGAAATGATTCATTAGCTATCCAGTAAAGTATCTTCTTATACGAAAACGGTGCTCTCGGGGGGTTCGCAGTAACGGCGATAAAGAAGAACGCGCCTGCAAGCCAGAAGGCTAAATCTCTTCCGATCTGCAGACTGGCCTCCAAGCCGAACACCCACTCCGTGGTAGTAACGACCACCGCAACAACCAAGCTTGCTAGTGCGAGGGTTTGGGGACTTATCCGTGTACCCGATTCCTGTTTTACGCGCTCCCAGTCGTGCTTCAAGAGATACGCCACCCTGTCTACAAACTCTTCAAGATGCGCTTTCTCCCATTTTTCTGGAATACGGTTCAGCGCATGAATAATCGCTAGATCCTCGCTGTCGTAAGGATTGAGTAAGACTACCAGCTGGGCCTCGATACTCGCCAAACCACCGGAATCTCTCTTGTTGAAAAAACCCTCTGTGCACGACACCAATACGCGCAGTTTATCGCGCCACGCTTTACGTTCCTTAATTATGTTATCAACGATCGCGCCTTTATCCGTCTGCGCCTTCGCAAAGAGCGCCGTAATCAAGGAGGCAGCTACAGCTGACCCAAGCAACGCGACTAACATTTCGATGGAAACCAAGGGTCAGGCTCCTTTGGCACTAACGCCGCATTCCGGCGCGATGTTTATTGACTCGTTACGCGACCGCTTGCATTGACTCACGTGGCTCTGCCTCTAGCTTTTTTTGCAATTCGCTCGGCGAACCACTGATAGTGTTTGTGGTTTTCGACTGGGACGTTCTCGATTGCAGTCTGTAAGACGCGCAGTTCATTTTCTTTTTCCTTTCGCTTCGAGTAGATAATAGCGAGCCGACGATAAGTGAAAGGGGTATCGACTCCAATAGCTAGAAGACGTTCATATTCTTGAACAGCTTCGTCAACCATTCCTTCTTTCTCCAAATCCTGGCCTCGCATATTTCCTTCCGCAGCTTCTCGATACTGCGCATGTTGAAACTCGCGCTCTAAATCAGTGATCGATTGCTCGACCTGCGGTAGTGTTGTGATCTCAATGAAGGAGTGTTTCTTTGACAGGACCTTTAAGTCTTCCAAACGCTGCTTAGCTACATCTAGCCTAGAAACCTTTGTGTCAGCGTTCTTTGATTCATTGGCAATTTTGAGGGATTCGTTGATCACGTCCACTAGACTCTGTGCTGAATCGATTATTGCTTGATGGAAATCATCGAACTCAGGGTCCACATTATTTTGAGATACGCGACCGCCTCCTCTCCGCGACGAATTGGTGTGCGCCCATGCCACCACTGCGACTAAGACTATGAACACAAATACTAATAGTTCCACCGGGCTCTCCCTTGGCGTCTAACGCTTAAAATCAGCCACCGACGAACGAAGTTGGCTGGATTTTTTGTTGGACTTTTGTAAATTGTTTAAATTCAAGAGTCCTCACAAGCTTCACGTAATATTTTGCAGCATGCTTCGATGCTCGAAATAAGGTGTTCGACATTTTTTATCTCACGCTGCCCATTGTGTACCACATTCTGGCGGGCATCGATGGCATCTCTGCAACCCTTCAAAATATTTTCTGGCAAAGAATCCTCCGGCAAAAGCAACGGAAGCAAATATCGGACAGTCCCACTTAATCCCATACGCTCAACCTGCTTATGCAAGCGATCAACTCCCATTCTAGGACCGTACTTTGCTCCTAAAGCTTCGTTACATTTGTCGGATCGGGAAAAGTCTGAAACGGCAAATTCTAAGGCTGTTACGGCTTCTGTTAGCGCGCTTCGAGGATAGCCATTTCCCGCTAGTTGTTGTGCCCCAGCCAGTAATTCGAGAACCATTGAAGGGCGGTATTGTCCCTGAACGAATTGCTCCACTTCGTTCCACTCACCCTCTTTAATGTATTTCATTTCAGGGGGCATCGAAATGCGAATACAATCCCCGGCACCCGGTTGAAATCTAAATCGCTTACCTTCATCGATATACCCTACTGCCTCAAATGACTGGAAGTAACTATCCAGTCTATTTAAGTCTAGAGGGTAGCCCAGTAGCCAATACTGCCCCTTTACAACTCTTGCGAACACAATCAAACGATTAACCCGATTGAGAACAGCTTGCAAAATGCTTCGACCAAGATGTTCATACTCTTCTTGAATTGAGGCATCATCAGAACTAGGGAGTTTGCTGAAATCATGATTCTGCATATAACAGGCTAGGCTTTGATCTACATCATAAACGGTTACTTCCGCGAGAACGTAGTGAGCCCGGACGTTAACATGGTGCTTTATTTCATCCTCTGTGGGTTGTGATGCCCACCAGGAACTTTTTATATCGAACCAAAGAAGAAGCTCTAGCTTATCTTCGGAAGTTTTGATTCCGCGCTCTTTTCCTATTGGCAACCAATGTGTAAATGTCAGCGCGGGAGCGCCTATTAGCGGCTCCGTTTTGATAGGAATCTTCAAGCTGAGTTTTAGAGTAGACATCGTTTAATCGTTTCTGTAGCCCAAAAGTCTGTAAAAAAGATCGCCGACCTCTTATCAATTATTATCGGGTACCCTTCGCATCGCCCGCCCGACTCGAACAGAACGCATGCAAAATCTCTGCTTTGCCATAGAAAAACTGATCAATCGCAGCGAAATCAATGGCAAAAATGCTCGCCACCCCTCATCAATCGTCAACGACCAGCCATCGCCAGTACTACTGCACAAACAACCTGTACTCGAAAGGGGCTTGCAGGTACCTTCATCGCCATTCCCTCAGTCGGTGCACAATTATATGCTGCTACGTCCCTACAATCTCTGGACGATAGGGTCATACCCGTACCGGATCAAGTACCATGTTCTGTACCCCAACAAGCGCCGCCCGGTGTGAGCGGGTTGCGCTTGCCACACCCCAACGCTGACGTTAGCGTGTAAAGCAATTCTGTAAAGGATCTCACCGGCTGGAAATGCGCCAACCCCCCGAAACAAACGAACACAAACGCATGGGCCTCGTCATGCAGGTACTTGCCTGGCTGGCCTTTCTCGGGCTTGGCGTGTCGTTCTTCGGCGGCCATCTGGAGCGTCAGTTCAACCCCAACCAGCACCTGGAAACGCAGATCGCCGCGGATGGAGCGCGTGAGGTGATACTGCAACGCAATCGTTTCGGCCACTACGTCACCAGCGGTTCTATCAACGGCATGCCGGTTACCTTCCTGCTCGACACCGGCGCCACCGGCGTTGCCATCCCCGAGGACGTGGCGCGCACACTCAACCTGCAGCCGGGGCGGCCGGTTAGGACGCAAACGGCCAACGGTATCGCCATCAGCTATGCCGTTAACCTGCAGCGGGTGAGTGTCGGTGGCATCGAGCTGAGTTCGGTACCCGCCACCATCAGCCCGGGGTTGCAGATAGACGAGGTGCTGCTGGGCATGTCGTTTCTGCGCCATATTGAGTTCACCCAGCGCGGCGACACGCTGATCCTGCGGCAGTAGCGCTCGCGCCTGGCCACGGCGGCCACATCAGAGCACAGCATTTTGCCGCGAGCGCAGTGCGGGCCTGGAGATTCAGCCCTGGCGTCGATAGTGGCTTATCTGCACCTCTTCGCCGTAATTGGCGTAATCGCCCAGCGCGCGCAGCCCCCTGAACTCGGCCCAGTGGATGGGCTCATACCGGGCCTGCTGCCCGTTGTGTGCTGCCAGCAAGGGCTCGATCACGCTGTCTTCGCCGGGGTTCAGAAAATACGCGATGCTGTAGCGCTCTGCGCGCTCGCTCGCCAACACGCGGTGCACCGGCGCGGCGATGCGATCGTTCGACCACACCTGAAACATGTCGCCGACGTTAACCGTTAACGTTCCGGGGCGCGGTGTAACGTCAATCCAACTGCCGTCACGCTGCATTTGCAGGCCACTGACACTATCCTGTAGCAACACGGTAATCACACCGGCGTCCGTGTGCTGGCTGATTCCCAGCGGCCCCGGCGGCGGGGCATCGGAGTGCGCGAGCGGGTCCTGCAGCGGGTAGTGATTCAACCGGGTGAAACTGCCGTGTTGCTCATCCAGCCGCCGCACGGGCGCCGTCGGCAGCCCGAAGGCCTCGGCGATGCGCACGCTGAGCTTCAGCCCAAGCGCGTGCGCCGCGGCACTGAACTGGCGGCTCACTGCCTTGAATTCCGGCGCGGCGGCGGGCCAGGGCACAGGGCCCGTATCCCCGAAATCAAAAATCTCCTTGCGGTCGCGCAGGTTCTTCGTCAGTTCGCGGTCGTAATATCCCCAGGGTTTGTCCTCGCTGCGCGAGAGCGCCTGTTTGTCCGCCAGCGGCAGGGTAAAGAATGCCCTGCTGGCATCCAGTGCCGCTTGCAGCAGATGCGCGTCGATGCCGTGGTGGAGGACCTGGAAGAATCCCCAGTCGGTGCAGGCGGCCGTCAGCGCTTCGTTCAGCTCGGGGGCGGGTGCGGCCATGTCTATCAAGGGTGACTTCATAAGGCACTTTACAGTAATGTGACAGGCAGCAAACGCAACCGCATGCCCACCCTAATAATAGAGGCCATAATCGTGTCTGAACATAGCCTGAACGTCCCTCCCCACCATCGCCACCTCGCCGGTAAAGCCCTGCCGGCAGTCGCACTTACGCTAGCACTGGCCCTCGCCGGCTGTTCCGACGGCTCAGACAACCCTGTGGTCGATCCGGAGCCGCCGATACCTCCGGCGCCGCTGGTGGATCGGGCCTGGTATATTCTGCCCCCGGGCAACTTCGGGGGCCTGCCCACCAACGAAAACTCGCTGGATCAGCTGCCCCTCTACGACGGCCTGACACCGCTGCGCGGCAACGTCACCGACGCGGACATCGAGCAGTTTTTCCTGCCCGAGAACTTTCAGCCGGTGGGCGACACCCGCGAGGAAGTGACCGGCCGGCAGGGCCTGAGCATTCTCTACGATTCCTTCGGCGTCCCCCACATCACCGGCGATACCCGCGCGGACGTTGCCTTCGGCGCCGGCTGGGTTACTGCGCGCGATCGCGCCCTGCTGTTAAGCCTCGGTCGCGGCCCCGCGCGCGCCGCCGTGGCCGACGTACCCGGCATCAATGCCTTCGGCCTGGTCACCAGTGGTCAATCTTTCGTGCCAAGTGCAGCGGCGGAGCAACTGGTAACCGACCAGGTTCAACTGATCATCGACACCTACGGCGACGAGGGCAATGAGATCATCGCTGATGCCCAAGCCTACGTAGATGGAGTCAACGCCTACGAGGCGGCCAACGGCATCCAGAATCCGGCGCCCTACACCGTGAACGATGTGATTGCGGTCACCGCCTTCATCGGCTCCATCTTCGGTGCTGGCGGCGGCAGTGAGGTGAGCAACGCGGAGTTCCTGTCCCAGTTGATCAACGGTCTCGGCCAGGGCCAGGCCCAGCTCGCCTGGGAAGACGCCATGCTCTTTAACGACCCCGAGGCGCCGACCACCATCAGCGAGCGCTTCGAATATGGCCCGCTTACCGGTGGGGCAGTGACCGGCTCCGCCGTGATTGATGCCGGCTCGGTAGTGTCTCTCGATCCACGCGACCCGGTTGTTGCGCCCGTCGCAGTGGACGACGCCACGGTGTTTGTTCCGGCCGCGGGTCCGCCGCCGGATCGCCAGGCATCCAACTTCCTGATAGTGGGCGCGGATCAGTCGGAAAACGGCACCAACCTCGCGGTGATGGGCCCGCAGCTCGGCTACTTCTACCCCGAAATTGTGCAGCAGATTCACCTCAGCGGCCCCGGGATTGAAGCCCAGGGCGCCGCGGTGCCGGGCCTGGCGATGTATATATTGATCGGCCGCACGCAGGACTACGCCTGGAGCCTCACGTCGGCCAATCACGACGTACGCGATGTATACGCCGAGATGCTGTGTGAACCCGGCGATGCCGAGGTCACGCGTGATTCGCTGCACTACATGTACAAGGGCGAATGCATACCCTTCGAGATTTTCGATGCCGGTACGCTCAACGGCACGCCCATCCGTTATCCGGTTTCAGTACACGGGCCGATGATCGGCACCGCCACCTCCAACGGCATGCCCGTCGCGCTCACCCGCAAACGCTCCACCTTTGGCCGCGACGGCCTGAACCTGGCCGGCCTGAAGGACATGACCGAGGGCGACGCGGCCACCCCCGAACGTTTCTGGGAAGCTGCCAACAAGTTCGGCTTCACTTTCAACTGGGGCTACGTGTCGCGCAGCAACATCGCCTACTTCAGCTCCGGACAACTGCCAGTGCGCGCCGCCGGGCTCGACCGGCGCCTGCCCACCTGGGGCACCGGCGATTACGAGTGGCAGGGCTTCCTCACGCAGGAAGAACACCCACACGCCGTCGGCGGTCCGAACGGCCGGCTACTTAACTGGAACAACCAGGCCGCCCCCGGTTTCATGCACGGCGATGGCACGCCCTTCGGCTCGGTACACCGCGTGGAATCCTTCGACCAGTGGCCTGATCGGGTCGATCTGGCGGGCGTGGTAGGCGTGATGAACCGCGCGGCCACCGAAGACGTGCGCGCCTCGGCCTGGCCGGTGGTGAGCGAAGTGCTGCGTGGCGGCGAAGCGCCCAGCGCGCTGGCGGGCTCGGTGGTGGATATCCTCGACGCCTGGGTGGCGGATGACGCCCCGCGCCTGGACGGCGATGACAATGGTTTCAACGACGAGGCCGGCCCCACCCTGCTCGATGCCCTCTGGGAGCCCATCGCCGAAACGGTGATGCGCCCGGTATTCGGCGACGAGGTATCGACGCTGGACGATAACCGCAATCTTTCTGGGAACGATGGCTCCAGCTTTATCGACAAGGACCTGCGCACGCTGCTGGGCAGGGACGTTGCCGGCCCGTTCAACCTGAGTTACTGCGGCGCCGGCGTGCTGGAAGACTGCCGGGATTCCCTCTGGGCGGTGATCGATGAGGTTGTTCAGGACATCGCGCTGGAACGGGGCGATGATCCTTCCACCTGGCTCAACGAGGGCCAGCGATCGAGCTTTGCCCCCGGTCTGATACCGAACACCTTCCGCGCCACCAACCGCCCGACCTTCCAGCAGGTGCTGGAGTTCGTGCCGGGGGGCGGCAACTAGCCGGGCTGCCGGCAACGGCCGGTTGCGCCCTGGCGCAGCCGGTCAGGCCAGCGAGAACAGCATCTCCTTTTCGAACGCGCGCAGCTCAGCCGAGCGCGCGCTGTTCACCAGGTTCGCCCACTCGGGATTGGCGATCATCGCCCGCCCTACCGCCACCAGGTCAAACTCTTCCGCCTCCATGCGCGCCACCAGTTCATCCAGGCTGGCGGGTTCCGCTTCCCTGAAGGTGGCTTCACCCGGCAAGGGGATAAAATCTTCCGAGAGCCCCACACTGCCCACGGTGATGGTGGGTTTGCCGGTGATCTTCTTCACCCAGCCCGCGAGATTCATGGAGCTGCCCTCGAACTCCGGCTCCCAGAAGCGGCGCTGCGAGCAGTGGAAAATATCCACGCCGGCCTCGCTCAGGGGCATGAGGAACCTCTCGAGCTCTTCGGGGTTATCCACCAGGCGCGCGTCGTAATCCTGCTGCTTCCACTGCGACCAGCGCAACAGCACGGTAAAATCCGGGCCCACGGCATCGCGTACGGCCTCGATTATCTCCACGCCGAAACGGCCACGATTCTCCAGCGAGCCGCCGTATTCATCCTCCCGCTGGTTGGTGCCCTCCCAGAAGAACTGGTCGATGATGTAACCGTGCGCGCCGTGAATCTCCACCGCATCAAAGCCCAGGCGTTTGGCGTCCGCCGCGCCCTCGGCGAAAGCGCGCACCACATCGGCGATATCCTCCTTGCTCATAATGTGCCGGTTGACCTTGCCCGGCACGTTCATGCCCGAGGGTGTATAGCCGTTGACATCGCCCTCGGGCGGCGTGCCCGCGCGGCGCATGCCGCCACAGTGCCAGAGCTGCGGCGCTATCTTGCCACCTTCGGCGTGCACCGCCTCGGCGATTTTCTGCCAGGCCGCGAGGCGTTCTTCACCCCAGAAATAGGGCACATCGGGGTAACCGTTGGCAGCGATGTGATTCACGCAGGTGCCTTCGGTGATAATCAGGCCGCAGCCGCCAGCCGCGCGGCGCCGGTAATACTCCAGGGATTTCTCGCCGGGGATGTTTTCCGGCGACTGATTGCGGGTCATGGGCGCCATCACGACGCGGTTGGCCAGTTCAAGCTTGCCCAGGGAGAACGGGCGGAATAGCGCGCTGATGTCGCTCATGAAAAATCCTCATACGGGTCGGTTCAATCGGGAGCAGCGAGGGTATAACACGCGGGCGGGCAAATCCATGCGTTGGGGATCAGCGTAAACACCGTCAAATCCGCCATGCGGGGCGTTTCCCTCCGGCGTTGATTTCTGCTATCAAGACAACTTCAATCCGGCATCGTCACGGCCTTCTCCCGGGTCCGTTATCTGTGCCCTTTATGCGGCGACTTAAGGAGGAGGTACGCATGACGCAACAGATGACAGGCGCGGCACTGCTGGTCGCGCTTCTGTACACGGGCGCGGCAATGGCGGAGCCCGTGTACCGGGACGGCCGCACCTGGTTGCAGCCGGCTATCCCGCCCACTTCCTGGAACGCACTCCAAAGCCTTTGCCCGCCGCCGGCTGCGCGATGCCAGGGCAGCATCGGCGACATCAATCTCACGGGCTATACCTGGGCGACGGCGCTGGAGGTGCAGGCCCTGTTTGCGGGTTACGGCGGGCCGGGGTTCGTCGCTCCGGGCGCGTCGTTCTCCGCCACCGAACAGGACGGCTCAACCTGGGCACCCAGGATTATCTCCGACTTCGCCCCCCAGGGCGGCGACTTCGAGACGCAGATTACCAGCGGCATGGTCTCCGCCGGGGCGTTTCCCGGGCCGCAGGCGGTGTCAGTGACAGACCGCGACCCGCCCGACCTGCCGGACCGCGTAGCCGTGACCGAACTGCCGTCCGGCGATCTTGAGGGTTCCACCCTCGGCGGCTGGTTCTGGCGCGACGACCTGCCCGACCCGCGCCCGCTCATCCTGAAGCTGGAGGAACCGGTAGACGGCGAAGCCATTTCCGGCGTGGGTAACCTGCGCGGCTACGCGCTGGGCCTGGACGGGGTGACGAAAGTCGAAATTTTCATCGATGGCGAGTACGCCTTCGACGCGCCCTATGGCGGCTCGCGCACCGACGTACAGGACGCCTTCCCGGATATACCGGGCGCGGAAAGCTCCGGCTTCTCACTGGCCTATGGCTACGCCAACCTCAGCCCCGGGGAACACAGCATCACGGCGAGGGCGACATCACCGCAGGGCGAGTTTGCGGAATCCACCGCCCACTTCACGGTGCTGGCGTTCCAGGACGAATTCATTTTCGCCAACCAGCCGGTGGAGATTCCCACCGGCGGCGTCTCGGTCAGCGGCGATGAGCTCTATATTGACAACCTCTCGGTCGACGGCCAGCTGTTCGACGTGACCCTGCGCTGGCGCACAGCCACCCAGGGTTTTGAAATTATCGAGGTCCGCTGATGCTACACAACATTGAACAGCCGGCCACGCATGCCGGCCAGCGCGACCGACATTCCGGTGCAGAGGTACGCAGGTATCACGGTATCCGCGCCGCGGCCCGTATGCTCACCGGCCTGCTGCTCGCGACCTGCGCACTGGCCACGCGCGCCGACGTCACCATTAACATTTATGAATTGGGCGATACGGTGATAGCAAGGGCCTCCGGCAGCCTGGATACCGACGTGCTGGTATTCGACAACGGCAAACCAGCAATCACGGCGAGCGTGAGCCCCACCGAGGGCAGCGTATTGTTCGGCGCCGGCGGCACCGCCCAGATTTACCAGAGCGGTCGCACCAGCTGGAACGCTCTGGGGCCCGGCGGTTTTGCCGGTTTCAACGATGCCACCGGCAGCCTGTTCGCCCTGCTCAGCGACGGCTACATCGCGCTGGACCCTAACTACGTCTCCGGCGAGCCGCTGTACGCCACCATCGTCAGGCAGGGCAGTACGCTTGCGGAGCTGGGCTTTGCGACGGGCGACTACCGGTATGAACTGGCCGGCCAGGGCAAATCCGAAACGATCCTTGTGCGGGTCGGTCGCGCGCCCACCAACGAGTTTGACATTCAAATCGTGGAGATCGGCGACGACGTGCAGGTCACGCTCTCGGCGCGCATTGATTTCGATGCCGGCAGCGCCGGGGAAACCGTCAATCTGGACAACGGTGTTCGCTTCAGCGGCCCGCCCCAGGACCTGTTCAACCAGTTCGACGTGCAACTGGGTAGCGGCAATACCAGGCTTTACGATTTTAGCGATGATTTTCTTATCGTATTCCCCAGCGACGCGCCTTCGGCGCAGCCGTGGCAGCTCGAGCTTGAAGACAACGCCGGCGACGGCTTCCTGCTGCAGGCCAGCTTCGGGGACGAGAGTCGCTTCGTGATCGGCCTGCCGCAGGATTACCGCTCCGGCGAGCTGCTGCGCGCCACCGGCATCGCCCGCAACACCGGGCTTGCGGAGAACGGCATCACGCCCACCAGCTATCGTTTCGGTGCCGCCGCCAATCGACTCACGGTAACCGCCCGCGTGGACGACGCGCCCTTCACCGTGTCACTGGAGGAGCCGGTGGACGGCCAGCCCATTTCCGGTATCGGCAACCTGCGCGGTTTTGCCTTCGCCGAGGACGGTATCGAGAAAGTGGAGATCTACATCGACGGCGAGTACGCCTTCGACGCGCCCTACGGCGGCTCGCGCACCGATGTGGGGGCCGCGTTCCCGGACATCGAAGGTTCGGAAAACTCGGGTTTCTCGCTCGCCTACGGCTACGCCAATCTCAGCCCGGGGACTCACACCATTACCGCCAGGGCAATCAACAACGAGGGCGTCTACCAGGAAGATTCAGCGACTTTCGAGGTACTGGCCTTCGATGAACAGTTTATCTTCGCCAACCAGGTGGTAGACCTTGGCGAGGGCGGCGTCCCGTCGGATGGCGATGAAATTTTCCTTGAAGATGTGGAGATCGCGGGAAAGCTCTACACGCTCAGGCTGAAATGGCGCACGGCCACCCAGGGTTTCGAGATCGTTGAGTTGCGTTGACCTCCGCGCGCAGTCATCCGGGGCGAGCGGCGCTCAGTTACGCGGATCCTTGATATACATCGCCGTGCCATTGCGCATCTCGATCTTGAACAGCTCGGTCGCGCGCACCAGGTCACTGATCTTCTTGTAGCCGTAGTTGATTGAAGAAAACGAACTGTTGTTGTTGGCGATGTAACTCGCAACCTGCCCCATGTTGGCCCAGCCGTCGTCGCCCGCGGTTTGTTCCACCGCGGTACGCAACAGCCTCACCAGCGCCGCGTCCTGACGCAGCCCGGCGCGGGATTTTTTTGCCGGCGGCTTGGCGCCGGTTTCACCGCTTTCCGGATCGCTTATCAGGTTCTCGATGTAGATGAAGGGCGAGCAGCAATCCACGAATGGCTGGGGCGTTTTTTTCTGGCCAAAGCCGTACACGGGAAAGCCGCTCTCCAGAATCCGCAGTACGAGCGGCGTAAAATCGCTGTCGCTGGTCATCAGGGCAAAGGCGTCTACATTGCCGCTGTAGAGCAGATCCATGGCATCGATGATCATCGCCGAATCGGTGGCGTTCTTGCCCTTGGTATAGGCGAACTGCTGCATCGGCCTGATGGCATGCGGGTGCAGTTTCCCGGCCCAACCGCTCAGCGACGGGTTGTTCCAGTCGCCGTGGGCGTGGCGTACATTCACCGTGCCATGCTTGGCCAGCTCCTCCAATACACCCTCAATGGCACTGTGACTGACATTGTCGCAATCGATCAACAATGCGATGCGTTTGGCTTCCGGCACGCTCATCCTCCCAGATTGATCCCTGACGCCGCCCACTTTAGCGGCGCTTCCCTGTTGCGCAGTCAATAACGCAACCAAAACCCCCCGATATCTGGCAGTTTCCAGTGCGCGGATAACAGCGGTCATGCGCCAGTATATGCGCTATGCTTGGAAGATGGTGCCCGTAATCCAGCGAGTCTGGACATTCCAGCGGGCGCCAGGGAGGATTAGTCATGGAAACCGGAAAAACCCTGCGCGGCGGCGCCCACCTGGTGTTAGACGCGGTCGACGGCGTTACCCACATTGTCGAAGGCATGTACCGCAACATCGCCGGCGGAGCATTGCCGCTGGGCAAGGCCCCGGAAGGCCCCGCGCCCGGCATTGCCGGCTTCGTGCATACCGCCGTGCGCCAGATCAGCGGCATCGCCCGCAGCGGCCTGGATTTCTCCCTGCGGCAGTTTTCGCCGCAGCTCGACAGCATCGCGCCGCCAGGCCCTTACCGGGAGGCGATTATCGCCGCGCTGAACGGGGTCTGTGGCGATCACCTGGCACGCACTGACAATCCACTGGCGATCCCGATGCGGCTGCGTGTCGCCCTGCCCGGGCACAGCGAGGACATCACCGAGCCGAACGGCGAGATGGGCGACGCACCGGATTACGCCGGTGAGGAGCCAACGCCCGCTGACGCCCCGCGCTTCGCCGGGCTGTTCGATACTCAACGGCGCTATGTTGAGTTGTATCCGCTCGCCACGGCGTTCGCGGATGAAGATTTCAACCCGGGCAGCCGCCTGCTGATTGCCGTACACGGCCTGAGCATGAATGATCGCGAATGGACCTCGCAGAATCACAACCATATCGAAACGCTGGCCACAGAGCAGGGCTTTACGCCTGTCTACGTCAACTACAATTCCGGCAAACATATCTCCTGCAACGGTCGCGAACTCTCCAGCGCCCTCGCCGACCTCCTGGCGAGCTGGCCCGTGCCGGTGGAGTCCGTTACCTTCGTGGGTTTCAGCATGGGTGGGCTGGTTGCGCGCAGCGCCATGCATATCGCGCAACAGGATGAGCAGCACTGGTTGAGCCTGGTGGACAAAGCCGTATACGTCGGCACCCCGCACCATGGCGCGGTGATGGAACGCGGCGGTTTCTGGCTGCAAAAACTGCTGACCTACAGCCCCTACACCGCGCCATTCGCTGTCATGGGCAGAATTCGCAGCGATGGCATTACCGATTTGCGTCACGGCAACCTGCGCGACGAAGACTGGCAACACCACGATGAACACCTCGACAACGCCGACTACCGCGTTCCCACACCGCTGCTGCAGGATGTAGAGCACTTTGCCATTGCGGCAACGCTGTCGAAGAAATCCGGGGAGCGGATTGGCAGGCTGCTCGGCGACGGACTCGTGCATCCCTCCAGCGCCACCGGCCGGCATGCGAATCCGCAATTCGATCTCGCGTTGGCGAGCGACCATACGCGCATTCTGTACAACGTGGGCCACCTGGCAATGCTGCAGGATCAGCGCGTAATGGAGCAGCTCACAACCTGGCTGGGCAAGGCGCAGTAAACGCCGCGCCCAGCCACGCTATTGCCGCCGGATTCCTTCGCCCGTGGGGCAGGCCGGTGATCCAACATACCCCCACAGCCGTACCCGCTGGCACAACCGTTACCTGAGTACACCTGCATGTTCGCCAGCCTTCCCGCGCTTGAGCGCAATCTCTTCCGCAGTGTCAACGCACTGGTGGAGCCCGCCGTGCGCAAAGGCGTTGCCTCATCGCGCCTGTTGCCCCTTAGCCTGATCGTGCTGGAGAGCACCGGCCACAAAAGCGGCAGGCCGCGGCGCACGCCGCTGTGGAGCCTCGCGGTCGGCCCCTACCGGGTGATCAGTACCGCGCGTGGCGAGCGCTCGTTCTGGGTGAAAAACCTGCAGAAAGACCAGCGGGTGCGTTACTTCATCGGCGGCAAACCAATGCAGGCCACGGCGCTGGTCGTGGCGCCGGGCTACAGCGACCAGCTCAGCGACAGCTCGCCTGCCCTGCTGCGCTGGCTGCTCGGGCGGTTGCGCGCGTTGCCGCTGAAGGGCTGGGCGTTTTCCATTCTCGTAAGCGGGCGAGTAGCCACCAACGCCTGACACCTGGAGGCGAACAGCCCGGCCCGCGCAGGCGTTATACCCGGGCGCCCAACCCTGTAGAATCGGTGCACTACATGCCGCTAATGAAAACCAACCTGGTTAAAAACGCACTGGCTTCCGATTTCATGGTCGCCCTGCTGAAGCGTACCGTGCCGCCGACAGACAAGCTGCTGCTGCGGATATCCCGCGGCTGGCTCAACACCGCCATGCAATCGGTTGCCCTGATCGAAACCCGGGGCGCCAGAAGCGGCCAGCCCAGGGAGATCGTGACGCTGTGCATGCCCGAAGAAGAAGATCTGGTGCTGGTGGGATCAAACTGGGGGCAGCAACACGATCCTGCCTGGGTGCACAACATGCGCGCGAACCCCGAGGTGCATGTGCGCTTCCGCGGCTATGTGGGACCGATGCGGGCGCGCGAAATAACCGGCGAGGAACGCGAGGCCCTCTGGCAGCGGCTGGTGCAGCACAACCCGCAGTACGTCCACTACCAGGCGGGCACTGATCGCACCCTGCCCGTCATCCGGTTGCAGCGCTCCCTAAAGCCGTGACTCATCCGCACCCCTCCACCGCGCTGGTTGTCGGCGCCTCCGGCGGCATCGGCAACGCAGTGCTGACTCAGTTGCTCGACGATACCGGCTTCGATGCGGTATGGGCCGTCAGTCGCTCGCCCGCTCCGCCGGATTTCCCGCACGGCCACACCTGCGCGCGATGGCTGCAGTGCGACAACAGTGCGGCGTCTATCGCAGACTGCGTTGCCCGGCTCAAGCAAGAGAATGCCGCGCTGCGGCGCGTCGTGATCTGTAGCGGCGTGCTTCACAACGAGCGCGTGCAACCGGAAAAATCGCTGGAACAGCTGCATCGCGACGCGATGCTGGAAGTGCTGGATGCCAACGCCGTCACGCCCGCGCTATGGCTCAGTGCTCTCGCAGCGCTATTGAAGCGCGATGCCGACAGCGTGATCGCAGTGCTCAATGCCCGCGTGGGCAGCATTGAAGATAACCGCCTGGGAGGCTGGTACAGTTACCGCGCGTCCAAGGCCGCGCTGAACATGTTGATGAAGACGGCGGCTATCGAGTTGGCGCGCCGGGCGCCCGGCGTGAAACTGCTCGCCTTTCATCCCGGCACCACGGACACCGCCCTGTCACGGCCTTTCCAGAAAAACGTACCAGAGGGCAAGCTGTTCAGCCCTGCCTTCGTTGCTGAGCGACTGCTTTCTCTCATGGACACGCTTCCCCGGGACAGCTCGCTGGCCTACCTGGACTGGGATGCCCAGCCCATTCCCTGGTAGCGCGCCGCCACCGGTGCCTTTACATCAGGCGGCGTCGCTGTTTCGCACTGGCTCCGCTTCGCGCTGTTTAAACTCCTCGGCTAGCGCGTCACCCAATTGCATCAGATAGGCATTGCCACCACCGAGCGTCAATTCGAGCTGCTTCGCCCAGAGACAATAGCGGAACAGGGCGTAGTCACGATCCACGCCGATACCGCCGTGCAGATGCTGGGAAGACTGGCTTACACGGTGCGCCACATCGCTCGCCCAGATCTTGGCGATCATCACCGCCTGCGTCGCATCCGCCTGTTTGCCCAGTAGGGAAGCTGCCTGCTGGCAGGCCAAACGCAGGTTTTCCACATCGATGTAGGCATCCGCCGCGCGGTGCGAAACCGCCTGGAAGGTGGCGATAGGCCGGCCAAACTGCTGTCGTTCAGTAGTATACCGGGCGGTGAGCGCGAGCATCGTGGCGGTCACGCCAAGCGTCATGCAGGCGCTTGCCACCAGCGTGTGCTGCAGCAGAGACTGCAGCGCGCAATGGGCGTCCGCGCCGCGCGCGAGGATGTCCCCGCCGGCGATGCGCACGCCATCGAAGCGCAGCATGAACTGCGGCTCACCGGTAGTCACGGCCTGCGCGACAAGGCTGACGCCGTTGGCCGCCGGATCCACCGCCAGCAGCACCAGCTCATCGCCACAGCGGGCAGACAGCAGCACGGCGGCCGCCTGATCGGCCACAACCACCATGTGCTTGCATCCATTCAATAACCAGCCGTCGCCATTGACGGCGAGACTCGCGGAAGGGGTGCAGGGGTCGTCGCTCGCGGGCTCTGTCAACGCCGTGGTCAGCAGCAGATCACCGGCAGCAATGCCGGGCAACCAGCGCTCGCGCTGCGCGTTAGTGCCGAACTGCTGCAGCGTGAGCGCAGCGGTCAGCACCGGAATCAGTGGCGCCGGCGGCAGCGTTTTGCCCGCCTCTTCAAACAGCAGGCAGAGTGTTTCAAACCCGAAGCCCATGCCGCCGTGGGCCTCGTCTATGGCCACGCCCAACAGCCCGGCGGTTGCAAGCTGTTGCCACAGGCGCTGATCAAAGCGCTGATCCCGCGCCTCAATCTCTTTAAGGTATTCGGCAGTCACTTCCTGCCCCAGTATCTGTTCCGCGAGCTGCTGTACAGCCTGCTCACCCTCGGTCATTGAAAAATCCATGAGCGTCTCCCTCTAGCGATAGCGTGGCATGAGCAGGCCGGCGGCGGCGACGATGTCGCGCTGCACCTCGTTGGTGCCACCGCCAAAGGTGAGCACCGAGCCCGATCGGTAGCGGTGCTCCAGCGCGCCCATCAGCAATGCGCCTTCAGAGCCCGCTTTGATCGCGCCGGGCTGGCCGAGCACCTCCAGCAGCAAGCGCCATGTTTCAACGAAAAATTCCGAGCCGTAGATTTTTGCCGCTGAAGCCTGCGCCATGCCGAGCTCGGCCTGACTCATGCTCCAGGCCTGCTTGAAGCACACCAGACGCAATATCTCCAGCCCGGATTTCACCCGCGCCAGGTTGTGGCGCACCCAGGGCAGGTCGATCACCTTGCCGCCGCCGGCGGCATCGGCGCTGGCCGCCCAGGCTGCCACCTGCTCGAACAGCAACTCGCAGGGGCCGTGGTTCACCAGGCTGAGTCGCTCGCGGTTGAGCTGGTCGGTAATCATTTTCCAGCCGCCATTCAGCGGCCCCACCTGATAGTCGTCGTCCAGCTCGATGTCCTGGTAGTAGGTGGCGTTAGTGCGCACGCCCAGCGTGTTGATGGGCGTAAAACTGAAACCCTTCGCCGAGGTGGGCACCAGGAACATGGAAATCCCCTGGTGCTTTTTGGGCGCATCCGGGTCGGTGCGTGCCGCGAGCCAGACGTAGTCCGCCACATGGCCAAAGCTCGTCCAGATTTTCTGGCCGTTGATCACCCACTTGTCGCCGCGCTTTTCAGCGCGCGTCGACAGCGAGGCGAGGTCAGTACCCGCTTCCGGCTCGGAATAACCAATGGCGACGATACACTCACCGCGCAGTATGGGCTCCACCACCGCGTCGCGAATGGCCGGGCTGGCTACCTCTGCCAGCACCGGACCCACCCCATCGGTGGTGAGGAAGGGATAGGGGAAGCCGGCGCGAATCACTTCGTCGCTGAATATGTACTGCTCCACGGGGCCGGTGTTCCTGCCGCCATAAGCTTCCGGCCAACTGCGGCGAATCCACCCGTCCGCACCCATTTTGCGCAACGCGCGCCGGTGTTCGGGGCCACCGCCTTCGCGCTGTTCACCGCTCAGCTCTGCGCGCAACGCGGGCGTCATTAACGCCGACATATAGCTGCGAATCTCTTCCCGCAGTGAGAGCTGTTCCGCCGTCAGGCTTATATCCATTTTTTCCTCCAGTAAACTCGCGACTATGTAGTCTACGCAACCCTGCCGGCATCGGATTGGCCGGCTCAGCCATACACCCGGGCGTGGCCCGGCCTGGCGCTCTCTTCGTACTCAATCACCTGGATATCAAACCAGATCGGCAGCAGGTAATGCACATAAATCGCATGTGAAGCGACAGCCTAACTCATGCCAGAAGTGTGCGCTCGCATTGGCAGAAGAGCAGGCACGCAGTGAAGGACGTCGTCGTCGGCAAAAACGCGTTGACTTTCCTGTCCTGCCTGATAAGGTGCGCCCTCCCCGACCCTGCCTGCCAGGCGGTCTGAACAATCCCCGGGCGACTCCTCCAGATTCAGCACGGCACGCAACTCCAGGTCGGAAGATAAATCGCCCCATGCATGCTGAGAGGACATATTGCATGTTAAGTCTGAACAAACTGGAAAAAGTGATAGAACTCGAAGAGCAACTCAGGGCCGAGTACCAGAGCCAGCTCGACGGGCAGGCCGCAGAAATTGAAAAGCACGTTGCAGCCGAAGCCGAGCTGCAGGCCAAAATCGACGCGCAGCAGTCCACCATCGATCAACAGCTCGCCACCATCACCGATCTTTCGGGCAAGGTGAGTGATACGCTGAGAGTCGAGCAGTTGAACCGGGAGCTGAACAATCGCACCGAAAAGCTGCAGGACGAGCTCGCGGAAACCAAGAAGCGACTCAAAACCACACAGAAAGAACTGGCGGCGGAGCGTGTCGAGCTGAAAGAGCTCAAGCAGTTCGATCCGGCCAGAATGAAAAAGAATCTCGATGCCAACAAGAAGAAACTGGCTGAAAAAACCAAAGCAGCTGATCTGCTGCAGAAATCCCTGAATACCAGCAAGAATGAAAACAGTGAACTGAAACGCGAAGTGGAAGAACTCAAGGCGAAGCTTGAAGCACTCGAACCCGCCTCGAGCGAAGCTGAAACGTCCACCGACGAAGAAAACGTCGCTGCATAACTAACCGCCCGGCCAAGTGCGGCTAAGCTGACAAAATGGCAGTGCCGTTGTGGCGGCTCTCCGCCGGTGGCGCGTCACATCACTGCGTTGCCAGGGCGATCAACCGTTCTACGTCTTCCAGGGTTGAGGATACCAGTTGCGGGTTGATAAGCCCGGGGGACAGGTTCCCGCCCAGGTCCACATGGATCATGTAGTTGAATTCCGCGGATTCGGGGCCTGTCTCACGCAAGCGTATCTGCGAGCTGGTTTCCGCCCGCGTGTATTTCTGTAGCGGGAAAGCGTCTGAACGGGTTTCGATATGCACCGTGACCGTGCGCTTTTCCGGGTCAATTTCCGTCACCGATTGAATCACCATGTCCCGGTCGGAGATCGGCCAGGGCAGATCCAGTACCTGATACACCAGGCGCTCCTGTTCTGAAATTACCTGCAGTACCCGTGAAGACTCGCACATTTTCCGCCACTGCATGCACTCGCTGCCGTCGCCCAGAAATTCCGCCAGCTTCGCAACGGGCGTCGGGACGACGGTTGCGACTTTCACTGCCAGAAAGGGAGAATCCGGCATCTCGCGCGTGAATACGGAAATGCCATCCTTTTCTTTCTCAAGCTGCCACCCGTCCTCGGCCATTGCTGTGGGTGCGGCAACGAGTACAAGGCTGCATATCACTACACAAAGCCATGCCCTCAGCCGCTGCCAGCCTGTCTCTACGCGTTCAGTCGCCATGTTTAAGATAGGCCGCCTCGCCAAAATTGGATGAAGGATCTATGCGAATCACCGCGTCGTAGTGTTCGCGCGCACGCTCTGTGCGTCCGGCGATCTCGTTGAGCTGGCCCAGACAGAAGTGCGTGTAAATCTGCAGCACCATGCGCACACCGTCCGCGGGCAGGCCATGCACGTCGGGGTCGTCACTTTGCAGCCGCTCGAGCAGGGCTTCCAGGGCGGTGACAGACTGCGCGCCGCGATTGATGGCATCGGGGAACAGCGCATTGGCGCGCGCTTCCAGCAATACCGCTTCATAGCGATCCAGCACATCGCTACTGTCTACCGCCACGGGCTCAAGAAACAGCTGCTGCGCGTCTTTCAACAGCTCCGACGCATCCGACATACCCCCGAGCCTGGCGGCGCTCATCAGCAGCGTCAGCAGCCGCGCCTCCATCGCCAGCGGATGCCGGCTGTCGAGCTCTTCGAGCCGCTGCGCCTGAGCTCGCGCGCTATCCAGATCACCCGCCATGCCCGCCGCGAGGCATTTACAGGCCAGGGCCACCGCGTCGCCGGGCGAGCGCTGCAACAGCGCATCGGCATAGGCGGTGGTGCGCGCCAGATCAGCCAGCAGCAGGCAACTGAATGCCGCAGTGCGCAGCGCAGATGGTTGATCGGAGCGCGCTGCTGTTGCCTTGTCCAGCGCAAGCAGTTGTGCATCGATATCGAAGCGCTTCCTGAACACCCCGCTGGGGTGATAGATCGCCTCGTGAATGGTCGACAGCGCCTTTTCCGAGTTATCCATGATTCTGCGAAAATGCTGCCGCGCCAGGGCGTTCTTCTCGCTGATCAGCCAGCGATTGATCAGCCGGTCGGCATGCGAGACGCTTTCAATCACCTGCCCGTAATCGAGACCGGGGCGCTTGATGCCGATCAGCGTTTTCACTTCCAGATCGGCGAGCTCCATGAGCTTGTCCAGCGCCTGGCGGAAGTACGACAGCGGTATTCCCTGTTCGTGGGCGGCCCACAACACGGCTGCACGGGCGCGGCCATGCTCGTCCAGGGAATCGCCCGCTGGCAGCAGGCCGGCGCTCATCAACTGTTCGATAAAGGCCGGCGGTGCGGCACTGGTCACACCCTCTGCCTGCGCCTGGTCAAAGGGAATCACCGGATCCCTGTCGGCCGCCGCGTGCCGCCCCGAAAGCAGCTCCATTTCGATCGCGGCGGGCGCGTAATCCAGACGCTGAAAGAGATCGCCAATATCCTGCAGAGACAGTGTTGTCTCTGACTGAAAACGCAGAATCAGCTCGATGAGCTGCAAGTGGGTGCGCGTGTACAGCGACAGATTGAGGCGCGGCTTCTCCGCGCGCGGCAGCAAACCCGCACGCAGGTAGTACTTGACCATGTCGCGCGAGACACCCGCGGCTTCGGCGAGCTCGGAAATGCGGAAGTGGACCGGGGCGCCGTCGGATTGTGCGCCCTTCCTGTGTAGTGTCACGCCCACGGCGCCCACGCCCCGAGGCATCGCCTCAGGCAATCTGCATTGCCGCAACGTCCGGGTAACTGGCGTTCCATTCTTTCAGCAACTGGCTCTGGTCTATATCGTTGGGGTGAAAGCCGGGCTGCAGATACTTGTTCAACTCCGGCGTTGCCCAGGTGCGCATGCCCTGTTTGCCCCACATGAAATCCCACGCCTCGCGGATCTCGCGCAGCGAAGGGATTTTGCGATCGTGCCAGAGCAGGGTGGCCTGCGCGATGGCCATCTGGATCCAGAAGGTGCGGAATATGATCTTCGCGGTTCTGATGCGCAGGGTCTCGTCGTTCACCGCGGCGCGGTACACGTCGAAGGCAACCGCCTTGTGTTCAATCTCCTCCATCGCGTGCCAGATCAGCATTTCACGCAAAGGCGACTGTTGATCGCCGCTGACCACCTGCGGATTCTCCAGCGTCCACTGCGCCAGCGTGGCTGTAATGTGCTCGAGCGCGGCGGTAATCGCCAACTGCTGCGCCGGGCTGAACCGGCGTCTGGCCATGCCGATGCGCCGTTTGAAGTGTTTGTCTACGGCGTCCATCGCCATGCCCACATTTTTTGCCTGCGCGTTGAACTCTTCATGCGTGCGCGAGTGGTGCGCCTCCTGCCCGATGAAGCCGCGTATCTGGTCGACCAGGGCTGGATCCTTGATATCTTTCTGGTAGTGCCGCACGGAATCGATAAAGAAGCGCTCGCCGTCCGGGAAAGACGCCGAGAGCGCGTACATCAGGGCGCTGAGAATCGAGTTGCCGCCGAAGAAGTACTTCTCCTGCAACAGGCTCATGTCAAAACCCATTCGCCGCGGCGTAATCGGCCGCGCTTTGGGCGCACTGTTTGCATCGGTGGTCGCAGCGGTTGTCGCAGCGGATTCTGCGGCATGCATGTCTTGCGTGTGCAGGGCGGTCATGTGCATATCCTCACGCCAAGGGCGCAGTTGCTGAATTCGGGCTGGTGGCTTTGGGGCGGGCCAGGGTCGAACCAATGGCAGCCCGCCGTTTCTCCCAGCGTGGCCACAGTATAGGTGTCCATGGATAACTAGTCCACTACTTTGCAGATAATTAATTATCCATGGCCTCGACAGGCGCTTTCCCTATACTGGGTCGTCGGCCGTCAGCACAGACCTGTATTCCACCCAGCGCCTACCGGGAGTGCCCGCATGCGAATACCCTTTATCTTTGCCTATGTACTCGGTGCCGGCCTGGGCCTCTGGAGCCTGCTGGCGGGAAACTACGAATTCCTGCTCTATGCCGCGGTGACACTGGTGCTGGTGGGCCTGATCCATGCGGGAGACCGACGCTTCGCGTTCAACACGAGCGTCCTTTGGGGTGTAAACCTGTGGCTTGTACTGCACATTCTCGGCGGATTATGGCCAGTGGGCGACAGCGTGCTGTACTCGCTGGTACTCATCGACCTGGTGGGCGAGCCCTACTCCATCCTGAAATACGACCAGGTGGTGCATGCCTACTGCTATTTCATTGTCGCCCTGCTGCTGTGGCAGGTTATCTCGGCGGCCCGGCAAACCCTGGGCTTTGGCCTGCTCGCAAGCCTCACCGTGCTGGCGGCAGCGGGCGTGGGCGGCGGCAACGAAGTCATTGAGTTCGCGGCCACGGTGCTGGTGCCCGATACCAACGTGGGCGGTTATGAGAATACCGCCATCGACCTGGTGGCTAATTTTGTCGGAGCCTGCCTGGCCGTGCCCTTCTTCAACCGGCTGACACCGCGTGCTGGCGCCGCAGCGGCCAGTGGTTGAAGGCATTCGAGCCCGCGCCTGCGGCCTCCCACGCCGCTGGCAAACCCGCGGCAGATAAAGCACTTGACTTAATTAAGTCGTTCGACTTAAATGCTCTTCGTGAGCACTGATCTGACCAATCCCACCGCACTCAGGCTGCTGACCACCGCGGAACGCCTGTTCGCCGAAGAGAGTATCGACGGCGTGTCCAACCGACGCATCAGCGCCGAGGCCGGGCAGCGCAACAACTCCGCCCTGCAATACCACTTTGAGAACCGCGATACCCTGCTGGAGGCGATTCTCGAATACCGCCAGAGCCCGATTAACCAGCGCCGACTCGGCCTGCTGGCCGATCTGCAGCGGCGCGGTTTGCAGGGCGATGTGCGGGCCCTGGTGGAGGCCATGGTGTTGCCCTACGTGGAACTGCTGAGCGGGCCGCCCGCGGCCAGCTATTACATGAGCCTGGTGTCCCAGCTTTACAGCCAGCAGCGTCTGCAGTTGCTGTTCCCCGCGGGGCGCGAGCGCACCCGGTCCCTGTTCCAGGTTACCGCGCTGGTGCGTCGGGTTCTGGGTGCCATGCCCAATGAGGAAGCGCAACAGCGCCTCGAGTTGCTGGGCATGACCCTCAACCACAGCGTGGCGCGGTGGGCTCACGAGCGCCGCGCCCAGCCGGAGGCCTGGCCGCCCGCGCGGGTACAGCGACAGGCGGGGATTCTGGTGGCGTTCATGGTGGGTGGTCTGCAGGAGCCACGAGAACCGGCCGGGAACTGGTTGCTGGCGCTAGAGAACTGATTGGCAAGCGGGCCGCAGGGCGCGTGGGAGAAATGCAAATGAACGACCAACATATGATCGGCGTCGTGGTACTGGCCGTCTTTCTGGGCATGCTCATACTGGAGGCCATCGGCGGACATCACCGCTCCAGCGCCGACTCCTGGAAGGCGCGCGGTTTCGCCCTGGCCGGCATCGCGAGCCACGTGCTGCTGGCGGGCCCGGTGGTAGCGGTCAGCCTGGGGGTGCTGCTGAATCAGGTGTTTGCCGATACCCGGGGCCTGTTTGCTGATGCGTCATTCTGGGTGGCGTTCCCCATCGTGTTTCTCATTCAGGAGTTCGGGCACTACTGGGTTCATCGCTGGGCGCATGAAAAACGCTGGCTGTGGAAACTGCACCGCACCCACCACAGCGCAGAAAAGCTGAACGCCCTGGTGTTGTACCGCTACAACATTTTCTGGACGCTGCTGCTGCCGCAGGTGTGGATGGGCGCCCTGGCTGTTCACCTGGGCATGTTCGAGGTATTCGCGGCCTGCGCCCTGATCGAGTTCGCGGTCAACGCGCTGACACACACGCCCTACCGCTGGGATATGGCGCTGCGCAAGTTGCCCGGCATGAACCCCGTGTTCAATGTGCTGGAGAAGCTTGTCACGCTGCCCGACACCCACCATGCCCACCACGGCCTGGGCAGGCACGCCCACGCGCGCGGTAACTACGCGGTCAGCCTGTTCTTTCTGGACGTGCTGTACGGCACCGCCCGGATTCCGCGCGCCCGCCAGGAGCGCTTCGGCCTGCCGGGGAAGTTCGACTGGAAGGAAGAGTTGTTCTGGCCGCTGATACGCATGCCCAGGCGCGCGCCGATCGACCTCGGCAAACGGTCGCATAGCTGAGAAGCTGACGACAACGCACGGAGAGGCAGCGGGAACCATGCTGAACCAGCAGGCTATAGATTCTTTTGCGAACAACGGCTTTCTGCTCAGCACGCCCGAAACCAGCGTGGCCGCAGACCTGCCGGCCATCGCGACGTTCCGCGAGATGCTGGCATCCCCGGGGCTGGCGCAGGACGACCCGGCGGTGGATCGTCACCTCGACGACCCGATGACCCTCGCCATCTGCACGCTGCCCCAGATAGTCGAGGCCGTCGCTGCGCTGCTGGGCCCGGATCTGCTGCTGTGGCACAGCCGGTATTTCGACAAGAGCGAGCAGGCGCCGCCGATACCCTGGCACCAGGATGCTCCCTTCTGGGCGATGCATCCAAAAGACTGCGTTTCTGCCTGGCTGGCGCTGGAAGACGCCCACGAGGGCAATGGCTGCGTGTACGCCGTGCCCGGCTCCAACCGAACCCCCTTGCCACAGATACTCTCGACGGGCACGGGCCGTTTTCGCAAAAAGGCGGACATCACCGGCATTGATGTGAGCGCGGCGATACCGCTGACGCGCAAACGCGGCGAGTTCTACCTGTTTCACGCGTGGTTGCTGCACCGCTCCGCCGGCAACCCGCAATGTAATTCCCGCCTCGCGATAGCCATGCAGTTCATCGCGCCACATGTGCAGCTCGATCTCACGCGGCCACACCAGCGCATTCCCGGTTTCGGCGTGCTGCCGGTAAGAGGCGAGGACAGGCTGCGCCTGAATCCGCACGCGAAAGCGCCGGGTTAGGGCACGGCCCGGTATGGCGTCACAGTATCGCTTCGCTTCGACAGGCTCGCGCTTCGCGTGCTAATCTTTGCGCCACCACGTGCGCGTGATTTACTGCCGATGCCCGCTCCACCCAAACTGCCGTCGACTCCCTGAACATGCCCGAGAAAAGGCCGGCCGCGCGAACGACGCTGTTCGATAGCCGCGTCTGTCATTTCCATATGCAGAGTGTGGAAGACGACCGCGGCGTCTTGCTGCCATTCAGCTTCGAGTCTTTGGATTTTTCCCCCGTACACTATTTTGTCGTGACAGGGCGCAATGGCGTAACCCGCGGAGGCCACGCACACCGCAGCGGCAGCCAGGTGTTGGTGCGCATCGCCGGCAACATAGAGATTCAGCTTGCCTTTCAGGGCGCGGCCCAGAGCCTGACGCTGGATGCACCCATGAACGCGCTTTATATTGCCTCGCCCGTCTGGTCGAGCCAGACCTATCATGGCGAGAACGCCTGCCTGATGGTTTTCAGCGACAGGGCCTACGACCCGGCAAGCTACATTGACCAACCCCAATGAGCTCTTTGGCCGGGTGATCGACTGCGCAGGGCAGAATAAATGAACAATGATCCCCTGGTTTCGATTCTGATCCCCGCCTATAACTCTGAGCCTTTTATCGACAGGACGCTGTGGTTTGCGCGCGGACAAAAACTCGGGGCCGTTAAAATTCTGTTGTCGATCGACGCGGGCTCCGACAACACCCACGCGCTGGCACTACGCCACGCGCGTGAGGACGCTCGACTACTGGTGCAGCAACAACACACGCGGCTGGGCTGGGCTGGCAACGTCAACTGGCTTCTGGAACAGGTTGACACGCCTTTTTTCTGCCTCTACTTCCACGACGACATTCTGTTGCCGCAATACACCGGGCATCTGCTGCATGTACTTGAAAAAAGCCCGCAGGCCGCAGGCGTTTACTGCGCGATGGGACACTTTGGCGCATCGGATCATGTATCCGCCGGTCCCGAATACCACGGCAGCCCCTGCAAACGTCTGCTGACGCTGCTCCTGCACCCGGAGCGCGGCTCGCCATTGCGCGCGCTACTGCGCACGGAGGTCGCAGGCGGTATCCGCTTACCCGACATGGGTAGCAACGGGTTCTGGGCCAACGAGCCCTTTCTCATGCAGATGCTACTCAGCGGCCCGCTCGCCTATTCACCCGAAGCACTATACCTGCGCTGGAACCGGCGTAGCGGCGGCCTTACCGAGGGTTGGAAGCGGCTCTCGACAGCCGAAGTGGTGACGGGTTGGCGGGCGAATATCGATGCGCGGCTGGAGATCATCGAACGTGCGACACACAGCGCAAGCGAGCGCGATGCCCTGCGTTTCGCGCTGTTCCTGCACGCTTTCGCGCCCATCGCCGCGCTCTACGAAGAAGATGGCCATACCGGCCTGCCACAACTCGAGGCATTTCACCCGTTGTTCGCCGACCCGGGTACACCCGAGTTGCTGCGCGGCTGCGGGGAGTTGATTGAAACCCAGGGCGCCGAGCGCTACGCACGTTACCTGCAACACCGCCAGTATGCCTGAGCGCGCCAGAGAGCGGGGTGTCGCGATCCTTGGCGCAGGCATCATGGGCAGTTGCCTCGCCCTGTTTCTGGCGCGCCTCGGGCTGCGCGTCACCCTCTACGAGCAGGAGGCCGCCCCGCTGCGCGGCGCCAGCCGCTGGAACGAGGGCAAGATACATCTGGGCTATCTGTACGGCGCCGACCCGACACTGGCAACGGCGAAACACCTGATCCCGGGCGGTCTGGCCTTCGCGCCGCTGCTGCGTGAACTGCTCGATACAGACATCGATGCGTGCATCACACCGGCCGACGATCTCTTCCTGATCCACAGGGATTCAGTGATCAACGTCGAGCAGGCAAGGCACTATTATCGGGCTGTCACCGAGCTCGTCAGGCAGGCGCCCGATGCACGGCAGTATCTCGCTGATGTAAGCGCAGCGCGAACCGATGAACTGTCTGCGACGGAGTTGGCGGACATTGGCGCAGGCGCAGTGGTCAGCGGCGGGTTCCGGGTGCCCGAACGCTCGGTACAAACCAACTGGATCGCAGACAGGCTGTGTGCGGCACTGCTGGAGGAGCCCCGCATTGAACTGCGCACGGCAACGACGGTGACGGCTGTGCACTCCACGGGAAAACCGGACGATAGCTGGCAGGTGATCAGCAACGCGAACAGCGAATGCTTTGCAGTTGTCGTCAATGCCCTGTGGCAGAACCGGCTGACGATCGACAAAACAGCCGGCATCGCGCCGCCCGCGGAGTGGTCCAATCGCTATCGGCTGGCACTCTTTGTGCGCACGGCTCGCCCGGTGCAAACCCCCAGCGCAGTGCTCGCCGTTGGCCCGTTCGGCGACATCAAGAACTACAACGACCGGGATTTCTACCTCTCCTGGTACCCCGCAGGGCTGGTGCACGCAAGCGATAGCGAACAACCGGCGGCCGACTTTTCGCTCGAGGCGATAAACCCCCGCGCAATAGAGGAGGCCACGCGAGTGGGGCTCAGCCAGGCATTGCCCGGCGCGCGGGACATACTCGATGCCAGTGAAAAAACCGGGGTGGCTGGGGGCTGGGTATTCGCGCAGGGTCGCGGCCAGCTCTCCAGCCCCGGCGCCTCGTTACACCGGCGCGACCGGTTCGGCGTCTGCCGCCTCGGCAGTTACTACTCCATCGATACCGGCAAGTACAGCCTCGCGCCGTGGCTGGCCAGATCACTGGCCGGAGAAATTGCAGGGCGTTGAGCTACTCGCTCGATACATACCGGGTCGTGCCGACAAGACCGTCACTGTGGCAAACTAGCGTGCAACAACGCTAAAAAAGGGCCACGGCAATGCAATTCCGGCTGCCGCTGACACGCCGCAGAACAATCCAGCTCCTGGCCACCGGCACCGGGGGATTCGCGCTCGGTGCCTGCAGCGGAGACGCTGACCCCGCTCGCTACAACCAGGCGGACATCGACCAACTGGCCCGCCAGCGCCTGCAGGAAGCGCAGGCGACGGGTCGCGGCCCGTTCGGCCAACAGGTGTTTCGGGGCTATCGCGGGCTGGCCGAACTGCCGTGGTTCGAACTGGATGAACGCGGGAGTTTGCGCTGCAGCGACGACAGCCTGCCGCGCGCCATCGACATGCACTGCCACCTCGGCATGTCGGTGCTGTTCAGGCCCGAACTCGATCTGCTGGCACGCACGGAGCGCGTGCGCCACCTGCTGGATTGTGACGCCACGAAACCCGGTTGCGAACTGGACCTGGACATCTACATCAACGGCAACTTCAGCGAGGATGCACTGCGCGTATTGCAGCGCAACACGCTGGCACAGGGCCTGTGGGGTAGTGCCTTCGCCAGGACACACACTGTTCCCAACCTGCTCGACGAGATGGATGCCATGCGCGTGGAACAGGCACTGCTGCTGCCGATAAAACTCGGCCTGCCCTTTGGCGATGATCTCACGGAACAGTGGCGCGAGGCGATCGAGACGGCGGACGCCGGACACCGGCTGGTGAGCGGTTTATCGGTGCATCCGCACAGCGCAACCTGGCGTGAACAATTGCACAACGCGGCGGCAGGTGGGGCACGGGTGATGAAACTGCATCCAACGGTGCAATCCTTCTACCCGGACGACCCCGCGATCATGCCGCTCTACGCCGAGGCCGAGCGCCTGGGGCTGGTGATTTTCTTTCACGGCGGGCGCGCCGGTATCGAACCGGAGTCACGTCACCGCTACGCCCTGCCCCGCCACTACGAGGCAGTGCTGGCCGACTTCCCGCAACTGCAGGTGATTCTGGGGCACGCAGGTGCGCGCGACAGCGAGGGGATGCTGGCACTGGCGCTCAAGTACGACAACGCCTGGCTCGGCATACATGGCCAGAGCGTTTCGCACCTCAACGAGATGATTAACCGCACCGGCGGGGAGCGCATGCTGTTTGGTACCGACTGGCCCTTCTATCACATCGGCGCATCGCTGGCGAAGGTCCTGATCTGTACGCAGCGGGCGGACAGACATGGAATCCGCCGCAAAATCCTGAGGGAGAATGCGCTGGCGCTTTTGCCTGAACTGGCCGCGGGCTGATACCCGGGACCCTCCTGCAACAGGGCTCGATCACAGCAGCAGACCATTGTCGAATAGAGCGAAGATTGCTCTATACTGTCTGCACCCGGCGCAACTGCCCCTATCTTTCCACAAAGCGAAACCGTCTCATGCCCGACCGCAACCGCCTGCTCAGCCTAACGGCCTGCCTGATTCTGACATTGGGCGCCTCGAACGCACTCAATGCGGCGACGTTCACCGTGACCAACCTGGATATGAGCGGCCCCGGATCACTGCGCCAGGCAGTCGATGACGCGAACGCCAGCGCCGGTGCCGACGACATCGTATTTGCGCCCGGACTGACCGGCACCATTACACCCGGTAGCGAGCTGGTGCTGAGCGAGTCGGTCAGCGTCCGCGGCCCGGGCGCGCGTTTGCTGGCAATCTCCGGGGGCAACAGCAGCCGGATTTTCCGTCTCGACAACGCTGCAGCCAAGACTGTAACCATCGCCGACATCACGCTGCAAAGCGGCAGTGCAACGGGCAACGGCGGCGCCATTCTCAATAGCGGTGGCAACCTGCTGCTGCAGCGGGTGCGTATTGTGGGAAATACCGCCACGGGTGACGGCGGCGGTATCTACAACGCATTCTTCCCTGCGGGGAATGCGCTCACTATTGAGGACAGTGAAATTTCGGGAAACCGGGCCGACAAGCAGGGCGCGCTCTATTTCACCGGCTTCATCTTGCGAATCACCAACAGCACTATCTCAGGCAATACTGCATTGGACAGTGTTGGCGCGATCGGCCTGCAGTTCGCCACCGCCGAAATATTCAACTCGAGCATCGTCGGCAATACAGCCACTTTTGTGGGTGGCATGCAGGTACAGGCGAGCCAGCTCACGCTGGAAAGTACGCTGCTGGCAGACAATACAGATATCACCGGTATCAACGACATCAACAGGATGGGCAGCGGCACCACCTCCGCAACCGCATCCCTGTTCAGCGAAGACGTTAACGCAACCTCTGTTCTGAATGGAACCAATACTGGAAATCGCATTGGTGTTGCGGCCGGCATCGGCGCGCTGGCCGACAACGGCGGGCCTACAGACAGCCATCGCCTGCTGGCCGGCAGCCCGGCGATCGGCGCGGGATCAAACTCGCAGGCCCTGGCCTTCGACCAGCGGGGCAGTGGATTTCCGCGCGATGCGGGTGGCGCAACGGATATCGGCGCAGTAGAGCGGAGCAACGCTCCTCAGCCAGCTCCGCTAGCGGTGCCAGCAATGCCCCTGCCCGCGCTGCTGACACTGGTATTGTTGCTTGGCCTGCTCGGTATGTGGCGCCAGAGAGACTGATAGAGTCGGGTTTTTTGCAGCACCTTACCCGCGCAGCGCGGGCAATGCTTCACCGGCAGGCACGAAACGCAGCGCAACGCCATTATTGCACCAGCGCTGGCCAGTGGGTTTGGGCCCGTCGTTGAACACGTGGCCCTGATGTCCGCCACAGCGAGCGCAATGGTATTCAGTGCGCGGTAAAAAAAGCAGAAAATCCTTTTTCTTGCCCACCGCTGCGTCGTCGATGGGCGCGGTGAAGCTCGGCCAGCCGGTGCCACTGTCGAACTTGGATTCGGAACTGAACAGCGGCAGGTAGCAGGCCGCGCACACATAGGTGCCGGCACGTTTCTCGTCGTTCAGGGGGCTGGAGAACGGTCGCTCCGTATCCTCGTTGAAGAGCACCGCAAAACTTTCCGCGCTGACTTCATCGCGCCAGAAACTCTCGTCGCGATCCAGTCGGGCGACGTCCGCCAGGCGCCTGGCAACCTCCTCCCCGTGCGCTGCCACGGCGGCCATCAGCTTCTCAACAGGTAGGGCGCAGGCCGCGAGACCCGCGCCGGCGTAGAACGCGAGATTCCTGCGGGTGAGTGCCATATAACTGTTCCTCTGTGGGTGCAACAGCTATGACCTCTATGGCCTGCACTAGTTCAAGCCCGGGCGGGATCGCTACTGAGCAGCCTGCGGCGCTAGCTCACCCGGCGTGCCCCACTAGGCGTATGCCCACTAGGCGTGCCCCACTAGGCGTGCCCCACTCGGCGTGCCCCACTAAAACAGGTCGTCCTCGTCACAGGGGCCGTTGCAGGTATTTTCGATCACGCCCGTTTCATAGAACACGCGCAGGCCATCGCCGATGCTCTCAAGTTCCGTGGCGCGGCCGTGCGGATCGCGCTGCGTGTCGTCCCAGTGCGGAATGTTGGTGATGGGCGGGTCCGGGTTGCCAAAATCAATCTCCAGCATCCCCGAGCCGGCATGCGGGCCGCTCACCACATCGAGCCCCCAGACATCGCGAATGGTGGGCGCCAGGTTGACCACACCACCGATCGTGCGCGCCATGATATGCGCGCCGAGGTTGGTCACCTGGTGATCCGCCTTCGACACCTGGATCAGCACTTCATGCGAGGGCGTGCCGGGCAGGAGATTGCTGCGGATGTATTTGGAGTAACCGGTGGGTTCAGCCCTGTCCCAGAGGCCCTGCACCAGCGCCAGGTTCATCTGCATGTCGAGACCGTTCCAGTCGTACAGCGCATACAGTTGCGCCGCGAAAGGATCAAAATTGACGCTGCGATTGAGCAACAGGTTGTAGGATTGCCCCGGCACCGCCAACAGGCCACGCCGCATATCGGTACTGATCGCCATCAGGCTGGCGCCGAGAATGCCGCCCTGACTGCCACCGAAGAAATAGCGCTTGGAGCCGTCGAGGCCTGCGCCACCACAATCGCTGTTGAGTGTCTGGTTGAGCAGCGTCGAGGGCCCACCATCCGCCTCTACCGAGAGGGTGCGCATGGCGACCAGAAAGTTGAGAAAGCCCTGGTGCATGCGTTCCGGCACTGCACGGAAGGTAGACAGATCGCCGCCAAGCGCTCCGATCACGGTGCCCACGTCGTCGCTGGCGAAGCCTTTCCAGTCGAGGCCGAAGAAGGCGAGATTCTGCGCGGCCGCGATAGGCTGCGCGCCCAGCACCTGCTCCTTGGCCCCGAGTTGCCCATGCCCGAAGGCCACCAGCGGCGCGGCCTCGGTCTGCGCGCTCATGGGTATGATCAGCGCCGCTGCATAGGGGTAGCTGCCATTTTGCTCAGGCAGGCCGTCTTCCCCCAAATTGAGCAGGCCACCGCTCTCGCCCTGCGTCATGTACAGCGGCACATCGAAGGTCACTTCCAGCCGGCAGGCCATGCTGTCGGCGAGGCCCTCGTTTTTCACTTCGATGCTGTAGGGTACGCCATCCGGGAAGCGCGCCAGGGCGTCATCGCGTATGTGCAGCATGGCGCGCGTATTGTTCTCGCGGCTTGCCGTGGTGTAATCCCAGGCGAGCTGCAGTTCGGAACGCGCAATGCCCTGCGCTTCGAGTGCTGCGAAAATCTCTTCAAAATGCGCCCGGCGGGACTCGATCACCGGATCATCGGACGGCATGTTGTCGCGCAGTGCGAGAAAGCCCGGCGAAGGTTCCAGTGCATTGCCATCGGCATCCACCACGTTGCGAATCGCCACGATGTAGCGCGTGGCGTCTTCCGGCCGGATGGCGGGGCGCAACATCAGGGTCTGCTCCTGGCGCAGCTCATCGATATCGCGCTGGAGGTTAAAATCCGGTCGCGGCGCATCCTCATCCACGCGCAGTTTGGCCTGAATGACATATTCGTCGAGGTCTACCCAGTGGGCCAGGCGTTCGCCGGTCGTAGTATTCAGGAGTACCGTGGGTGAACTCGCGAGCAGGGAATCCTCAATCGTCACGGACGTCGCCAGCCCCGTGACAGTGGCCCCGGGAAAGTGCGTCATGGCGGCGATACCGGGCGAGAAGCCGTCCATCTCGTTGAACGCATCGGGGCTGGACTGCTCCCCCTGGACATTCGTCGGCATGATGATCTGCGGCAGCGCCAGGCGCAGGCCGGTCACGGTGCCGGTATCCGGCTGTGTCCAGTAGTTGTTGGGATAGGGAAAGCCGCAATACGTGGGCGTTAACGGATCACAGCCCGGCGGCGGCGGTGGCACGGTTTCCTTGTCGGGGCCGGTATCAACGGTAGCCGGCGTGTCACTGCCGTCACTGCAGCCGCTGAGGACGAAAAAACCGGCGGCCAGAACAGCCCAGGGGGCAAGGATTCGCATGGCATTATTCTCTTTTATTGGTTGCTCGCTGTGGATAGTAGTGGCGCGCCCGGCAGCGGTCAAACCGCGGCCGAAACGCGGCTGCGGTTAATCGGTGGCCACTAATCCCACTGTTGCAGTAGGTTATATAGTCGACTAAAATACTCAGGTATGAAGACGGCAGCCAACCAGAGGACACGCCCATGCGCCTGACAACACGGGGGCGCTATGCGGTGACCTCCATGCTAGATCTCGCCCTGAACCAGGAAGGCGGGCCGATTCCGCTGGCTGGAATCGCCGCCAGGCAGTCGATTTCACTGTCCTATCTTGAACAGTTGTTCTCGCAACTGCGCCGCAACGGCCTGGTGCGCAGTGTGCGCGGGCCCGGCGGCGGGTATCATCTGGGCCAGCCTGCGGAGCACATCAGCGTGGCCCAGGTCATCGAAGCGGTAAACGAGAGCACCGATGCCACCCGTTGCGGCGGCAAGGGCGATTGCCAGCAGGGCGATACCTGCCTCACCCACCATTTGTGGATGGATCTGAGTGACCAGATTCACGCGTTTCTGCACGCCATTTCGCTGGCGGACCTGGTGGAGCGCAAGGAGATCCTGGCGATTGCGCGCAAGCAGCAGGAGCAGGCCCAGGCCGACTCGAGCGCCGAAGGCAATATGCAGGCCGATATCATCGCCGGCGCGTGACACCGCGGCAAACCAGACCAGACAGGCAACTGAATTATGTCCCAGCAACAGATCGACAACGCCATTGCAAAAGAGTACGCGGCCGGTTTTTCCACCAATATCGAGTCCGACACCCTGCCGCCGGGCCTCAACGAGGATGTCATCCGCTTTATTTCCGGCCGCAAGAACGAGCCCGAATGGCTGCTCGCATGGCGCCTTGAGGCGTATCACGGCTGGCTGGAAATGCAGGAGCCGGAATGGGCTCACGTGCAATACGCGCCGGTAAAATTCAACGAGATCTCCTACTTCTCGTCGCCGAAATCACTCAAGGATCGACCCAAAAGCCTCGAGGAGGTGGATCCGGAGCTGATTGCCACCTACAACAAGCTGGGCATTCCGCTGCACGAGCAGGCGGCACTCGCCGGCGTGGCGGTGGATGCGGTGTTCGACTCGGTATCGGTCACCACCACCTTTCGCGGCAAGCTGGCGGAAGCCGGCGTGATCTTCTGTTCGATTTCGGAAGCGGTGCAGGAGTACCCGGAGCTGGTGCGCAAGTACCTCGGCTCTGTGGTGCCGCGCAAGGACAACTATTACGCCGCGCTCAACAGCGCAGTCTACAGCGATGGGTCGTTCGTCTACATTCCCAAAGGCGTGCGCTGCCCGATGGAGCTGTCGACCTACTTCCGCATCAACGAGCAGAATACCGGGCAGTTCGAACGCACCCTGATCATCGCCGACGAAGGCAGCCACGTCAGCTACCTCGAGGGCTGCACGGCGCCCATGCGCGATGAAAACCAGCTGCACGCGGCGGTGGTAGAGCTGGTGGCACTGGATGGCGCGGAGATCAAGTACTCCACGGTGCAGAACTGGTACCCCGGCGACGCCGAAGGCAAGGGCGGAATCTACAACTTCGTCACCAAACGCGGCGTGGCCCACACCAACGCGAAAATTTCCTGGACGCAGGTGGAAACCGGCTCGGCGATTACCTGGAAGTATCCGAGCTGCATTCTGCGCGGTGACAACAGCGTGGGAGAGTTCTACTCGGTAGCGTTGACCAACAACGCGCAGCAGGCCGATACCGGCACCAAGATGATTCATCTGGGCAAAAACACGCGCTCTACCATCATTTCCAAGGGAATTTCGGCCGGCAAGAGCTCGAATGCCTACCGCGGCCTGGTGCGCATGAGTCCGCGCGCGGAGGGCGCGCGTAACTATACCCAGTGCGATTCACTGTTGATCGGGGATCGCTGTGCCGCGCACACATTCCCCTACATTGAGAGCCGCAACCCGAGCGCGATTGTGGAGCACGAGGCGACCACCTCAAAGGTCAGCGACGACCAGCTCTACCTGTGCCAGCAACGCGGCCTGAACGCCGAGAAAGCGGTCTCCATGATCGTCAACGGCTTTTGCAAGGAAGTCTTCCGCGAGCTGCCGATGGAGTTCGCGATGGAAGCCGGCAAGCTGCTCGAGGTGAGCCTCGAGGGGTCGGTCGGTTAATCATTCACGCGAAAGACCAGCGTCTTTCGCAGGCCAAGAGAAAGAGTCACGACAATGCTGAAAATAGACAACCTGCACGCGCGGGTAGACGACAAGGATATCCTCAAAGGTCTGGATCTCGAGGTAGCGCCGGGCGAAGTGCATGCCATCATGGGCCCCAACGGTTCGGGCAAGAGCACCCTCGGCCACGTGCTGGCGGGCCGGCCCGGCTACCAGCATACCGCCGGCAGCGCGACGCTGCTGGGACAGGATCTACTGTCGCTGGAAACCGAGGAGCGCGCGCACCTGGGGCTGTTTCTCGCGTTCCAGTACCCGGTGGAGATTCCCGGCGTCAGCAACATGGAGTTTCTCAAAGCGGCGGTAGACGCCACGCGCGAGGCGCGGGGTGAAGAGCCGATCGACAGCGTCAGCTTCATGAAACGCGCGCGCGCCATCTGCAAGGAGGTCGATCTCGACCAGGCCTTCCTCAAGCGCGGCGTCAACGAAGGCTTCTCCGGCGGTGAGAAAAAACGCAACGAACTGATGCAAATGATGTTGCTGGAACCGAAGCTCTGCATTCTGGACGAAACCGACAGCGGCCTCGATATCGACGCCCTGCAACGCGTCGCCGAAGGCATCAACAGCATGCGCGACGGGCAGCGCTCGTTCGTGTTAATTACCCACTATCAGCGCCTGCTGAATTATATCGAGCCGGATCATGTGCATGTACTCGCCGGCGGCCGCATTATCCGCTCGGGCGACAAATCACTCGCGCACGAGCTGGAGGCGAAAGGCTACTCCTGGTTGGAGGAAGTGGCCTGATGAGCAAGTTCATGCAACAACCGCTCGCTGCGGCTGCGAACTCCGCGCCTGCCTGGCTGGCGGACACCCTGAGTCGCGGTCAGGCGGCCTGGAGCGAGCGCCGCCTGCCGACGCGCAAAACCGAAGCCTGGAAGTACAACGACCTGCGGGCACTGCAACACAGCTTCAGCCCCCCCGCGACCGGCGCGCCGCCGAGCCTCGAAGGCATCGATCTGCCTCAGCTTGATGGCAGCCTGCTGGTATTCACCGATGGCGTGTACTGCGCACAAAGCTCCGTGCTGGCACTGCCTGCGGGCGCGGAACTGGTACGCTTTGCGGACGCGAACCCAGAGGAGGCAAGCGCCATCGTCGCGCGCCTGGGAACTGCCGTGAATCATGGCCGTCACCTGTTCGCACCGCTGAATGATGCAACCCTGGCCGACGGCGTGTTCCTGCGCGTGGCAGCCGATACGGTGCTTGAACAGCCTGTACACGTTGTCTGGCTCACCAGTGGCCGGGCCGATGCGCTGGGAGTCACCCAGCGACTGCTGGTCGAGATGGGTGCTCACAGCCAGGCCACGGTAGTGGAGACCTACGCCAACACCGAAACCGGCGGCGTGGCGTTCACCAACGGCATCACGGAACTGTTGCTGGCAGAGGGTGCGCACCTGCAGCACAACCGCCTGCACCTTGAACACGGGCGGGCCGTGCACATCGGCGGCGTGCATGCACTGCTCGGCGCGAATGCCAATCTCAACAGTTTTCACCTGGCGCTTGGCAGCGACCTCAAGCGCATTGATATTGTGGTACAGCACGAGGGCCCCGGAGCGCACAGCGACGTCAACGGTATCTATCTGCCGCGCAACGAAGAGCAGGTGGACTATCACACCTGCATCGAACACGCCGTGCCCCACTGCACCAGCAACGAGACATTCCGCGGGATTATCGCCGACCAGGCGAAAGCCATCTTCAACGGCCGGATACATATTCACCCCGATGCGCAGAAAACCCATGCGCAGTTGAGCAACAAGAATCTCCTGACCAGCAACGAGGCGGAGGTGAACACCAAACCGGAACTGGAAATCTACGCCGACGACGTGCAGTGCGCGCACGGCGCAACGGTGGCACAGATGGATGCCACCGCCCTGCACTACCTGCGGGCACGCGGCGTCTCGCGCGCGGAAGCCGAGGTGATGCTCAGCTACGGCTTTGTCAATGAACTGGTCGATGCTGTTCCCTGTGAAGCGGTGCGCGACTACCTGAAACCGCTGCTGGCGAAACGCTTTGCCCACAACCCGAAACTCGCACGGCACCTGACATGAGTAATGTTCAACCGTTAAGCGCTCCGGCCTTCGACGCAACCACCATTCGCGGTGACTTCCCGATTTTGGCTCAGGAAGTCAACGGCCATCCGCTGGTGTACCTGGACAACGCGGCAACCACACAAAAGCCGCAGGTGGTGATAGAGGCCATCGCGAACTACTACCGCGAAGACAACGCCAATGTACATCGCGGCGCGCACGCACTCAGCGATCGCGCCACCGTGGCTTTTGAAAACGCGCGTGAAACGGTGAGCCGCTTCATCGGCAGCCCCGCGAGCCAGCAGCTTGTGTGGACGCGAGGCACCACGGAAGCCATCAACCTGGTGGCGCATACCTGGGGCCGTGAACAACTGAAAGCCGGTGATCGCGTGCTGGTCTCCATGCTCGAGCACCACTCCAATATCGTGCCCTGGCAGCTTGTGTGCGCGGCCACCGGCGCAACGGTTGAACCCATTCCGGTAACAGCCGCCGGCGAAATCGACCTCGCGGCACTGGATGCGCTGCTGGACGAGCGGGTAAAACTGGTGGCGGTGAACCACGTGAGCAATGCGCTCGGCACCATCAACCCGGTGCGCGATATCGCCGACAAGGCGCACGCCGTTGGCGCACGCATTCTGGTGGACGGGGCGCAGGGCGCGGCGCACCTGCCTGTGAACGTGGTGGCTCTCGATTGCGATTTCTACGCGTTCTCCGGACACAAGGTGTTCGGCCCTACCGGGATAGGCGCACTCTGGGGCCGGGAGGAACTGCTGGAGGCCATGCCGCCAATGTTTGGCGGCGGCGAGATGATCGAAACCGTGAGCTTCGCCGGCACCACATTCAACCGGCTGCCCTTTAAATTTGAAGCCGGCACCCCCAACATCGCCGGTGCCATCGGTTTTGCCGCCGCGATCGACTACCTGGGCGGCATCGACATGGCCGCGGCGGCGGCCCACGAGCGCGAGCTGTTGCAGCATACGCTGACTCTCGCGGGCGACATAGACGGCCTGACGCGCGTCGGCAACCCGCAGCATTCAGTAGGTATATTCAGCTTCCTGCTGGAGGGCATGCATCCGTCGGATCTGGGCATGCTGCTCGACCAGCAGGGTATTGCGGTGCGCACCGGCGACCACTGCGCGCAGCCGCTCATGGCGTACTACGAAGTGCCCGGCACAGCGCGCGCATCCTATGCGATGTACAATACACACGACGATGTGGAACGGTTGTTTGCAGGTATTCACAAGGCCCGGCGGCTTTTCAGCTAGGCCGGGCGTTGCCAGAGGAGAGGATTTACCAACATGTCAGTAGAAACCTTTGATGTCAGCAAAGACGCCATCAGTGTCTCTGCAGCAGCAGCCAGCCACCTGCGCAAGCAGATCAGCAAGCGCGGCGTGCGCATCAGTGTGAAAGAAAGCGGCTGCACGGGCTACATGTACATTATGGACGAGGCCGACGAGAGCGAAGACGGCGACCTGAGCATGACGCTGGACAACGGCTTGCAGGTATTCGTGGATGCCAAAGCCCTGCCGCTGCTCCAGGGTACGCAGATCGAATACGAAATCGAAGGCGTGAACCGCAGCATCAAGTTCCACAATCCCAATGTCACCGCAGCCTGCGGCTGTGGCGAAAGCTTCAACGTTGGCTGAAGAAACCGCAGTGCGCGCAAGGAGATCAGGCAAATGAGTGCAGCGGAAAAAACCGTGCTGACTACCCGTCGGGATTGCCCGGGGCGGCTCGTACCGGTGGGCGACAAAGTCAGTATTCCCGCGCACAGCTTTGTAACACTTACGCAGGCGCTCGGCGGCAACTACACCGTGGTGTACAACGGCAACATGATCCGGGTGGATGGCACGGACGCCGATGCGCTGGGCCTTGAGCCCTTGCGGCTGGCCTTCGAGCCACCGGCGGACGGCCGCATCGATGAACAGCAGGTGTGGGAGGCGCTGCATACGGTATTCGACCCTGAAGTACCGGTGGATCTGGTAAACCTGGGGCTGATTTACGCGCTGGATATCGAACAGGACAGCGGCCGGGTTGCCATCAGCATGACCCTTACCGCGCCGGGTTGCGGCATGGGCCCGGTGCTGGTGGGTGACGTGGAGCACCGTGTTGCGCAGGTGCCGCATGTGCAACAGGTAGACGTCGAATTGGTGTTTGACCCACCCTGGAACCGCGAGATGATGTCTGAGGAAGCGCGCCTCGAAACCGGCATGTTCTACTGAGTTGACGGCCGCGATGTCTGCCAGCGCCAACTCACCCTTCGGACACACTATTCGCAGCGAGGATATCGTCGATACGCTGTCCTTCTTCGACGACTGGGAAGATCGCTACAAATACATCATTGATCTCGGCAAGGAACTGCCGCCAATGCCCGATGCGCTGAAAACCGACGAGCGCAAGGTACGCGGTTGCCAGAGCCAGGTGTGGATTGATTTCCAGTTCGACAACGGGCGCATGGAAATGACCGTGGACAGCGATGCGTTCATCGTCAAGGGCTTGCTCGGCGTGGTACTCGCGGCCTACAACAACCAGACACCTGAGGATGTACTGGCCTTCGACGTGGAGGAGTATTTCGGGCAACTGGATCTGCTGGGGCATCTCTCCCCCGCCCGCGGCAACGGCCTGCGAGCGATGGTCGGCCGTATCCGCGCAGTGGCAGCCGAGCATGCCGCCGCCTGAGTCCCAGAGCCAGATCAACCACTCCCACAGCAAGGACGCCACGGGACGCGGCATGGCGGTGATCGCCTACGGCTTGCTGCTCGGCAGCATCATGACGCTGATCACCGCGCCCATCGCCATCCTGCTGGCCTATATCTGGAAGCGTCGCAGCGCCGGCTGGGTGGTATCGCATTTCAATTATCAGATCGTCACGTTCTGGTGGGCCGTGGCGGGCCTGGTGGCCGGCGGAATCGCCTGGTGGCTGCTCGGGACACTGGAGCTCGCCGCAGGTAACGCCTGGACGCTCGGCTATCTCGTGTTCACGGCGGAGCTGGTCTGGCTGGTGGCGCGCTGCGCCCTCGGGCTCAACCGGCTGACCTCCAACCAGGGGATGGCAGCGGCACGCTGAGCGACAGCCCATGCGTGTCGCGCGGAAACCTCAGTCGCTGGTGATCTGCCGGTAGATGCGCGGCAGCGCGGCGGCCAGATTCTCGGGTCGATTCACCAGCGCATAGCCGCCGCGGCCAAACAAGCGTGGAATATACTGTCCCGCCTCGTTGTCTATGGTCACCGCAAACACCTGCATTTCCTGCCGCCTGACATCCAGCACGGCCTTGCGCGTATCTTCAATCGCGTAGCGTCCCTCGTAGTAGTCCGTGTCATTCGGCTTGCCATCGCTGAGAATCAGCAGCAGCCGATGCCGATTCGGGCGCTGCGCCAGCTCGCTGGCCGCGTGTCGGATGGCCGGCCCCATGCGGGTATACGCGCCGGGGCTGAGCGCAGCGATACGCCTGTCGACGCGGGCGCCCGCGGCCTCCTCAAAACCCTTGATGCGTTGCATCTGCACATTGTTGCGGCGGCGCGACGTAAAGGTGGTGATGGCATAGTCATCGCCGCAGCGGTCCAGGCCGTGCGCAAACACCCAGAGCGCTTCGCGACTGACATCGATCACCCGGCGGTCTTCAAGCCAGGCATCGGTGGACAGCGAATTGTCGACCAGCACGCTAACCGCCAGATCGCGCGCCTGCGGACGGCAGTCGAGATAGATACACTCATTCGGAACACCGGTGGCAAGCTGATCGCAGTGGCTGCGCACCACGGCATCGGTATCCAGCTCGTTGCCCTGTGGCTGGGCGCGCAGCACTGTGCGCCGCGGTCGCAGGGCCGCAAACTGCCGCTCCACTCGCCGCACCCGGCGGGCAGTGGCGTGATCGGGCTCCCAGGGCTCGGCACTCTCCTCGTGCAGCGCGATCAGCACACGACTCTGGTCTGGCAGGTAGCGCTGCTTGCGGTAATCCCACTCCGGGTAGGTGAACTCTCCCAGCAGGGGTTCTGCCACCGCAGCCTCGGCAGACAACTCCAGTTCAATCTGCAGGCGCGATGCCGCCGAACGTGCATGGGGGCTGAGCGCAAGTTCTTCAAACTGCTCCGCACTCTTCGCCGCCCTGTCGTCGGGGTCATTGTCCACCAGGCGATTCAGGTTCACCATCTCGGCGATGGACAGCAGTTTCTCGAAGCGATTGAACACCAGTGGATCATCGCGCTCGCTTTGCTCCTGGCGTTGCCGCAACGCCTTGCGCGCACCGCCGGCTACCGCCTGCTCCTGTTCCGGCGTCTCGGTGCTCTGGGGCTCGTGCTCCGTTTCCGCGCGCGCGGCCATGTCGCGCGCCAGCACCTGGCCCCACAGGGGTACGGGGAGCATGGGGCGGTAGCGCGCCGGCGCCTGCACGCCATCGAGTGCCATCGCCGGGTCGAGTATGCAGGCCAGCAATCGGTTGTCCTGCCCGGTTTCGCCAGGGCCGGGCATGCACTGCGCATCCAGCAGTGCGAGGATGGCCTGTTCCAGCTTCGCTTCCATCGGCGGCAGATGCGGGCGCGGGGGGCGCTCAACCCGCACCGCCTGACACAGGCGAGTGTAGCGCGGGCCCAGGCCGGGGAAGCGCCGCAGCGCCTCGGTACTCGCACGATGCGCTTCACGCAGGCTGAGAATATCCGTGTGCAGCGGATCGCGCACCACGGCAACCGGTTGCGTCGCGGCAAAATAAGCCGCCAGCCAGATGTACAGATCGCGGTTCAATGCCGGCTCTGGCAACAAATCAATTTGCGCAGGTAGCTGCAGCGAATGATCGTCCAGGCGAGCGCGCTCAAGCATCTCGCGGTCGAAACCCAGACGCTGGCGCAGACGCAGGCGATGCCCCGATTCGCGTTCGGAAATGGCGTCGATGCCGAGGCCGCGATCCCCGCCGCCGATGCGAAAGAATACGCCGAGCGCGCCGCGCAACTCGTGCAGTGTCACTGCGGCTGCGGGATAGTGATTATCGCTGCCGTGGCGGGCCACCCAGCGGTGCCAGCGCGCGCCAACCCACTCTTCGGGTTCCGGCAAAAAAGCCAACTGCTACCGCCGCTCAGTCGGCGCCGAATGTGGCACTGACCGCTTCCAGCAGGCCGTCCTGCACATCCGGGTGGTCTGTCAGTGGCTCCACCAAGGTGGCACGGGCGGCCTCAAGAACCGGTACGCCGGCAACCATCAACTTGCCGCAGTAAATGAGCAGACGCGTGGAGACACCCTCTTCCAGATCCTGCCCCTTGAGCGCCCGCAGGCGCGTGGCGAGATTCACCAGGGTCGTCGCCTGAGCCGCCGGCAGACCACTTTCGCGCACCAGGATTTCGCGCTCGTGCTGCGGCGGCGGAAAATCAAAGCTGAGCGCGACGAAGCGCTGCCGGGTACTCGGCTTGAGTGCCTTGAGAATATGCTGGTAACCTGGGTTGTAGGACACCACCAGCATGAAATCCGGCGGTGCGATGAGTTCTTCCCCGGTACGTTCGAGCGGCAGCATACGCCGGTCATCGGTGAGCGGGTGCAGCACCACCGTCACATCCTTACGCGCTTCAACCACTTCATCCAGGTAGCAGATACCGCCCTCGCGCACGGCGCGCGTCAGCGGGCCGTCCACCCAGCGTGTTTCTCCGCCACGCAACAGGAAAC
>TARA_R110000823_G_scaffold139607_4_pt1 | contig 64473 bp, 49 predicted proteins | sample TARA_R110000823 | Tara Oceans TARA_R110000823 (sample SAMEA4397722) | marine metagenome | biome: Polar Biome; feature: [DCM] deep chlorophyll maximum layer (ENVO:01000326); material: water (ENVO:00002006), including particulate matter (ENVO:01000060) such as... | depth 20 m | reverse complement strand
CGGGCGCGCCCTCACCGCAGGCCGTGGGCGCGCCGCCGGGGCAGCGGTACCATGCGGGAACGCCGAATTCCTGGTCGATGGCGTCGGTTGACGCAGCGCGCGGCTTGGTGTTTGTGCCCTTCGGTAGCCCGGGGCTGGATTTCATCGGCGGTCACCGGCGCCGCCACGGCTTCGATCTCGGGCACTATGCGAATTCGGTGGTGGCGCTGCGCGCTGCCACGGGCGAGGTGCTGTGGCATTTTCAGGCGGTGCACCACGATCTATGGGATTACGACCTGCCCGCGCAGCCCGTGCTGATCGATATCGAACGCGCGGGTCGCAGCGTGCCCGCCCTGGTGCAGGCCACCAAGATGGGCCACCTGTTCATTCTCCATCGGGAAACTGGAGAGCCCCTGTTTCCGGTGGAGGAAAGACCGGTACCGCAGACAGACGTACCGGGAGAATACAGCTCGCCCACCCAGCCCTTTCCCACCTTCCCCGCGCCCCTGCACCCGCAGGTGCTGAAAACGGAAGATGCCTGGGGTCTCACGCCCTATGACCGCGGCGTCTGCCGCGACAGGATCGCGGCGGCGCGCAACGAGGGCATCTTCACGCCGCCGACGCTGGGGCGTCACAGTCTGCAGTACCCCGGCGTCGCCGGTGGTCAGAACTGGGGCGGTGTGACATTCGACGCCGTGCACAACGCGCTGGTGATGCCACAGAACCATGTGGTGACCTTCAACAAGCTTATCCCGCGCGCGCAGGCCGGCGATGCCCTCAAGGGCAACGAGATGGGCGGCGATTCCCCCGCTGCCGGTACGCCCTATGTGATCCGCCACGAGGTATTGCTCTCACCCTTCGGCGCGCCGTGCATCGCGCCGCCCTGGGGCACGCTGTTGTCGGTCAGCCTCGATACCGGCAGGGTAAGCTGGGAGGTGCCGCTGGGAACGGCGCGCGACATGCTGCCGGCGCTGTCCTGGTTTCCGTTTTTTCCGCGCATGGGCCTGCCGAGTGCGGGCGGCGCCACGGTTACAGCCAGCGGCGTGGTGTTCATTGGCGCCGCGCTGGACAACTACCTGCGGGCCTTCGACGCGGCGGATGGCCGCGAGCTGTGGCGCGCGCGTCTGCCGGCCGGTGGCCAGGCCACGCCCATGACTTACCGCGGGCGCAACAGCGGCCGGCAGTTCGTGGTGATAGCCGCCGGCGGGCACGCCTATATGCGCACCAAACTGGGCGACAGCCTGCTGGCTTTCGCGCTGCCCGAGTGAAGTCGCCGTAGCGGCAGGCTTTATATCAGGCACCTGTCTTGAATAGTGTTCAGCTTTCTGCCATTCTCACGTGCGCGGCGCGGCGCGCGCGGTGTCTTCGGCAAAATTCCCTTCCAGAGGCGTCAACAGTGACAACCTTCGCGCAACCCACCACCCCGGAACAGTTGCTCAACCTTGGCCCCATTGAGCCGGTGGAAAATCCCTATCCCATCTTCAAACTGATGCGTGAAACAAGCCCGGTGGGCAGGTTCGGCAACAACTATTACATCGCTTCTTACGACCTGGCCGCCGCGGCCCTGCTCGACGATGAGACCTACTCGAGCAAATCCAACAGCCCCGATTACCCCGGCATCGGCATGGTATTCGGCCAGACGATTGTCGGCATGAATGGCAAAGAGCACCTGAAGCATCGCAATCTGATCACCCCGGCCTTGCGCCCACGCGCGCTCGGTACGGATTTCGAGGCCATGGCGCGGGCCACCGCCAACCGGCTGATAGACAAGTTTGCGCAGAGCGGTAAGAGTAACCTGGTACCGGATTTCACGTTCACCTATCCGCTGTCGGTGTTCGTGCAGATTCTGGGGCTGCCCGAGGAAGACGTGGATGATTTCCACCGCTGGGGCATCGATCTCACGCATGTGGCGTCTGATCCGGCGCGCGGCCTGCACGGCTCTGCGTGTCTGCGCGATTATCTCGGCCCGGTGGTGAGCGAAAAACGCGACAACCCCACTGGCGATCTCATCTGCAAGCTGATCGAGGCCGAGGTGATGGGCGAGCGCATGACCGACGAGGAAATCATCAGTTTTTTGCGGTTGCTGATCACCGGCGGTGCGGATACCACCTATCACCTGCTGGGCAATGTGCTGTATACGCTGCTGCACGACGCCGAACTGTTGGCGCGCGTGCGCGCCGATCGCAGCCTGTTGAAGCCGCTGTTGTGGGAATCGCTGCGCTGGGAATCGCCCGTGCAGTTTGTATCGCGCGCCACCAACCGCGAGGTGGAGGTGGCCGGGCTAACCATCCCGGACGATACAGGCGTGATCATTCTGCTCGGCGCCGCCAATCGCGATGAGGCTGTGTTTGAGAACCCCGACGTATTCGATATCCACCGCGACAGCGAGCGCTCGCTGGCCTTCGGCTACGGTCGGCATTACTGCGCGGGCAAGGATTTCGGCTTTACCGAGGCGACTATCGGGCTCGATGTGTTGCTCGACCGGCTGGAGGATCTGCGCCTCGATCCGTCTGCCGATACACCCGCGAAAATCCACGGCGTGGCCTTTCGCGGGCCGTCGCACCTCAAGGTGCAGTTTCGTACCTGAGCGGCGGGTGAGTGACACGCCCGGCGGCAGGCGCGCAGCGCTAAGGCTTCTGACAGAGACACGCATGGACACACCGGAAAGTTTCCGCTATGAGCTGAGGGAGTGGCTGGAGGTGAATTGCCCCGCCAGCATGCGCGAGCCGATGCGCAGCGACGAGGACGCCTGCTGGGGCGGCCGCAACTGCGTGTTCCAGAGCGAGGAGCAGAAACTCTGGCTCGAGCGCATGGCCGCCCGCGGCTACACCGTACCGGAATGGCCGCGCGCCTACGGCGGTGCGGGGCTGGATGCCGCCGGCGCGCGTGTGCTGCGCCAGGAGATGGCGCGCCTCGGTTGCCGGCCGCCGCTCACCAGCCTCGGTGTAATCATGCTTGCACCGGCGCTGTTCAAATTCGCCACTGAAGCACAGAAGCTTGAGCACCTGCCGAAAATTGCCCGCGGTGAAATTCGCTGGTGCCAGGGCTACAGCGAGCCGGGCGCGGGCTCGGACCTCGCCAGCCTGCAAACCTCGGCAAAGGATATGGGCGACCACTTCCTGGTGAACGGTACCAAGATCTGGACCTCCTACGCCAATCTGGCGGACTGGATCTTCTGCCTGGTGCGCACCGATCCGCAGGCACCGAAGCGCGATGGCATCAGTTTCCTCCTGTTCGACATGGCGTCCCTGGGGGTGAGCACCGCCCCCATCCAGTTGATCAGCGGCGCCTCGCCGTTCTGCCAGACCTTCTTCGACAACGTGCAGGTACCCAAAGGCAACCTGGTAGGCGAACTGAATCGCGGCTGGACGGTCGCGAAATACCTGTTGCAGCACGAGCGCAATATGGCTGCGGGCTTGGGCAGCAGCCGTTCTGGCAAGAAGAAAACCCTGGAGCAGACTGCCAGGGACGCACTCGGCGAGCACAACGGCCAGATCGCAGACCCGGTGCTGCGCGAGAAACTCGCGCGTTTCCAGATCCGTGAACAGGCCTTCACGCTGACCATGCAGCGTGTGGGCGATGAAATGCGCGCCGGTGGCGATCCGGGCCCGCTGTCGTCCGTGCTCAAGTACTGCGGCTCGGAAACCAACAAGCAGCGCCGCGAATTGATGCTGGCGCTCGGTGGCATGCACAGCCTCGGCTGGGAAGGCGAGGAGTTTGAGGAGGGCGCGGTGGCGCGTAGCTGGCTGCGCAGCAAGGCCAACTCGATAGAGGGTGGCACCTCGGAGGTTCAGCTCAACATTATCGCCAGGCGCGTGCTCGGGCTACCCGCCGCGTGAATGGTGTAACGGAAAATCCTGCCCGGAATGCGCCCCGATGACACTCGCGCTGAACGAACAGCAACAACTGCTGAAGCGCAGCGCCGAGCAGTTCTTTCGCGAGCAGGCGCCGGTGAAAGCCCAGCGCGCCCTGCGCGACAGCCGCGACGCCGACGGCTTCAGCCGTGCCCTGTGGTCGCAGATGGCAGACATGGGCTTCGCCGGCACCTGCCTGGGCGAAGGCTACGGCGGCATCGGCTGCGGCTTTGTAGAACTCGGCGTTGTGCTGGAAGCGGCGGGGCGCACACTGGCGGCCAGCCCGCTGTTGGCGAGCCTGGCGCTGGGTGCCCAGGCGGTGCTGCTGGGGGGCAGTGAGACGCTGAAATCCAGCCTGTTGCCGCGGGTAGCCGCCGGCGAGACGCTGCTGACACTCGCCTACCAGGAATCCGCGCACCACCGGCCCACGCAGGTGGCGGCCGAAGCCAGAGAACACGGTGACGGTTATGTGCTGAACGCGCACAAGTGCTACGTGCTGGATGGCCACATCGCCGACTATTACATTGTCAGTGCCCGCACCGCACCGGCAACAGAACCCTCTGCGGGCATCTCCCTGTTTCTGGTGGCGCGGGGTGCGCCGGGTGTGAGCGTGCGCCGCCTGAGCATGGTCGACAGCCGCAACATGGCGGATCTGGTGCTGGAGAATGTAGCCCTGGGCCCGGATGCCCTGCTCGGTGAACTGCACGCGGGGTACCCCCTGCTGGAGCAGGTGCTGGCGCGCGCCAACATCGCGTTGTGTGCTGAAATGCTCGGCAGCATGCAGGAGGCCTTTGAGCGCACGCTGGCCTACCTGCAACTCCGCGAGCAGTTCGACGTGCCTATCGGCAGCTTTCAGGCGCTACAACACCGCGCGGCGCAGATGTTCTGCGAGATCGAAATGTCGCGCTCTCTTGTGCTGCGCGCGCTCAGCGCGGTAGACGAACAGGCCGTGGATATCGAACTGCTCGCGAGCGCGGCAAAGGTGCAGGTGAGCGAGAGCCTGCGGCTGGTGAGCGACGAGGCGATTCAGATGCACGGCGGTATCGGTATGACCGACGAGGAAGAGATCGGCTTTTTCCTCAAGCGCGCACGGGTGGCACAGCAGACCTTCGGCGACGAGTTCTACAATGTACAGCGCTATGCAAGCTTGCGCGGTTACTGATCTTGGTCGCCTCGACGATCGAACTGACGAATGCTCGCCCGCCCCGGTTGTCTCGAATGCTGTCGCCAGGGTTGACGCTGGCCCGATGACTGGGAGTGAAACTTACTGAGCCCCGCGTGGCCCCATCAATGTCCGGGTGCTTTCAAAAGCCTTGACTATCATGCAGTTGTTGACGTCTACTCACTCTGCGCCTGCATTCAGCAATCCTTCCGTAAAACGTATGCGCCAGCAGTATGACCCGCGCCATCGCGTTCGCTGACAACGCAAAGTGGCCGACATACAAGTGCGTTGCAACACTGCCGTTGCAACACCAGCCGCACACCAGAGGATGAGAGTATGAATGCAGATGCCTATAGCGCAGCACCGCGTGCGCGCGCGGCCAACAAGACCTGGCAACGAGCCAGACTGGCCGCCATCGCGGCTTTGGTGTCGAGCGCGTTTACTGCTCCGCAAGCCTGGGCTGCGGCCTTTTATGAAGCCTACGATCAGTACGGTGCGCCTGTTCGGGCCCAGGTCTACGACAATAGCTGGAGCTTCCAGTCGACTTGTGTTAGCAATAATTTGGGGATTTTTTTCGTCAGATACGGGGCGCTCGACCCCTCCACGCCCCTGTTTGGGGGTGGCGCATTCCAGGAATCAATCATTAATCCTGTTCTCAGGACCTGTAGCGATCAATGCACCGTTGTGGGTGGCGCAAGCCCCTATTTCTGGTGGACGCCAAATAAAAATGGTTGGGGACCAAACGGCGAAAGTTGCTTTAACACGTTTTGGGCCGTACCCCCTCAACCCGCTGGCCGCGTCCAGGTGACGCAAATCTTCTCAGGTTCCGCGCTGGATTCGCAAGGCAACCGCCTGGTGTTTGATCACGTTGTCGATGAAAGCAACGCCGGTGCCGGCCCCTGTCCGACCGAAGTCTGGATCAAGGGCTCTCGCATCACGGTCATATCAGCGGGCACTGAACCGGCAATGGATTATGTCCCCCCCGCAGGCTGCACTTCGGCGGGCGATGCATTCGTAGACTACACCAAAATAAAGGCGATCTATCGCGCGGTGGTGCCCGGCCTCGACGACGACAATGACCAGATACCGAACGCCGACGATAACTGCCCCGGAGTCGCCAATACTCTGCAAAACGACTTCGACCAGGATGGCATTGGCAACGAGTGCGACAGTACCAATGATGACGATTTCGACAGCGACGGGGTGCTCGATGTGGCAGATAACTGCCCGCGCCAACGCAACGCCGACCAGTCGGACCTCGACAGCGATGGCAAGGGCGATGTCTGCGACCCGGACAAGGACGGCGATGGCTATTTCAACGGCCCACAGGCCAGTTCTGAGCCACCGTACGAGGTGTCTTACGATTTGATCGACAATTGTCCGTCCGTCAACAATCCAGACCAGACCGATACCAACAACGATGGCGTCGGTGATGTTTGCGATGTGGATGCAGACGGTGTGCGCGATGACCTTGATAACTGCCCACTCATTGCAAACCCCGACCAGGCGGACGTCAATGGCAGCGGCCGGGGCGATGTCTGCGACGGTCTACCGGTGGGCTGTTAAATCGCCTGCCAGTACCGCTTTATCCCCGGTCGCCTTCGCCGCTGAGGGCAAAGCCCGACTCCGGGTCGGCTGCTGCATTGAGCCGCTGTCATACCGCCCTTGGTATTTTTTACTGCCAGCATTCCTGAAAGGTGCTCAACGCGTTTGCACCAGGTTCTTTAGTTGCCGCTCAAGCTCGTCAAAGTACGCACTCGGGCTGACGCCCCGCGACACCTGCAGTACTGGCGGCAACAGCGTGGCGGAGTACTCCGGTGTGAGCACAAGTTGTTCGTCTTCCGATTCACCAAATACCGTGAAGCCGTAGAACACGGCAATGATCAGCGCGCTCATGGCCATGGCCACGGCGCGGGCATTCAGTAGTTGGGTGGCGATCAGCAGGTTGAGATGAAACAGCAGGGCGAGCAGTATGAAAGAGGCGATCCAGCCGAAGAGCTCGCTCACGCGGACGCTGTGAAAGGGGTAGGCGAGATACTCCGCGCCCAGCAGCAGCACGCTGGTGAGCAGCATGATGCAGGCGCCGGCAATTAGTTGCAGGCCGAAGTGCGGCTGGTGACGAATCACTCGCCCCACCAGTGCCCAGATGCCGGCCCAGAGCAACACGACCACTACCGCGATCAGCTGGCCGTAAGCCGGCTCGGCCCATTTCAGCGTGGTTGAACTCTCGGCGAAGGTCAGGCCCAGATCAAGCAGCGCCAGCGCCAGCAGTATCAGCACCGGCATGAAGCCGTTGCCGCCGTCGCGCGACAGCCAGTTGGCGAGCATCAGTTTGCGCGTTTTCTCAACGGGACGATCGGCGCTGTGCAGTGTCAGGCGGGTGCGGCCGATGGTCACGCTGTCGCCGCAGCGCACTGCCGGCGACTCCCCGGTGACCTTGCGGTCGTTCAGGAACACCGGGTTGGTACTGTCCAGCACCTGCATGTGCCAGGCGTCTCCCGCGCGCACAAACACCAGCTGTTGCGGAGCAACGTGAACATCCGTAAGCACCAGGTCGTTGTCGTAGCTGCGACCGACGCTCATCCGGCCGCCGTCCGAGCGCGTGAGTTCGGCCACGCGTCCGTGCCTGACACCGGTCTGTACGATCAGGGTTTCCACGCCGCGGCCTCCGCAATATCGCGCAATAGCCTGAGTGCGTTGTCCTTGCTGATACCGCTCGCCGCAAGTTTGATGACGGCGGCCTTGTGCGGGTAGTCCAGCGATGCCATCACCATTGAGGCATCGAACAGACCCTCCAGTTGCGTATAGGCGCGAAAACAACTCGAGACTTTCCAGTTCCCGGAGTCCAGGGCGATGGCGTCGTCGTGACACTTGAAGCCTGTCACCGCTTCCACATCGTTGGTGTTGTAGAAGCCGCGATGTTCGAAGCGCTCCTCCAGCAGATTGTAGAACTGGAAGCGGTTCAGTTCCCGGGTGGCCAGCGACTCAACATCATAGCGAAACTCCCCGACGTACAGATCGTCTGACACGAAGATCTGGTCTTGCGAGGTGCAGTGCTGGTGTGCCGCTTCATAACGCATGTCCGGCTCATCCACCGAGTGTCCCCAGCAGCGCAGGGAGGGCGACAGTTCGCCGGCGATTTCCAGATCGCCGAGACGTTTGCGTGTATACGTTGCCGCCAGCACAGCGCTGTAAAAATGCTGTTGATCAGCCAGCAGGTCGCTGGCGATGCCGGCCGTGAAATCGCTACCCGGTGTGGGTGTGGCGCTGCGTGCCAGCAGCGCCTGCAGGCGCTCCACCGGCACCACGAAACTGATCTGTTCGCCGCCCTTGGCAACGTTCACCCCGATTACCTCACCCTGCGCATTCAGCGCGGGACCGCCGCTCATGCCCGCGTTGAGCGAGCCGGAAAACAGGATGTTGCGATAACGCGAGTGCTCCACCAGACCGTTGTAGGTGCCCTCGATGATGGTCATGCCGAGGTCCAGCGGATTGCCCATGGAGTAGATGCGGTCGCCGTTGTTGAGCTCCCGCGTGGTGGCGAGGGGGAGATGGTAGTCGGTGCTGGTGCCGTCGCTGACGATCGCCAGGTCGCGCACTACATCGATGGCCAACAGCGATAACGGCTCAATGCCGCCCAGATGATCCACGGCTTCGAGGCGGAATTTTTCGGGTTCGTGCACGAAGGACGACACCACGTGGAAATTAGTGGCTATGCGGCCGTCGCCGCTGATACGAAAGCCCGAGCCGATGCTGAATTTGTCGCCGGAGGCGAGATCGATCACGCGAATCTGGAACACGCTCGCGTTGGCCTTTGCGAACAGCGCGCGGGCATCGCCAATGGCGCCGTGAATAGTGGGCGCCACCAGCAACAGCAGCGCCGCGAATAACGGGCACATCAGTTGCGCGGAACGCTGGAGCCTGGCGTTGCTAATTGTCACACGCGGATCATACGGGGTTAGGCAGCCTACGTCATATACCCCAGGTCGCGGGGCATTCACCCCGGGTGCTGCATGCAATCGACGAATACCGCGAGCCCTTGCGAGCGGGGAGTATGTGTTGCAGGGACGATCTGATCGTCGGGACACGTCAGAAAGGGACTTTGAACATGAATGAAAGAAAACTACCGGCCCTGAGGCCGATTGCCGCCGCCGCGACGCTGTTGGGTGCGGGCCTGTTGTGTGCGACACCCGCCACCCTCGCGGGCGCGAAACTGGAAATTGATGACACCAAGTGGGTCAGTATTGGCGCCGGCCTGCGCACTTCGGCCACCTGGGTGGAGGACGGCGCGCCCAGCGGCGAAGACGACGGCTTCGACTTCGACGTGGAGAACATTCGGCTCTACCTGTCGGGCCAGATTCACGAGTACATCAAGTTCACCTTCAATACGGACGAGATTTTTGGCGACGGCCCCGTCGATACCCTCGATGTCATTGTGCAGTTCGAGCTGTCCGACGAGTTCAATGTGTGGGTCGGCCGCATGCTGACGCCCGCCGACCGCATTGAGATGAACGGCCCCTTCTATGCCATGACCTGGAACCAGTACACGCAGCCGCTGTATCCCTCGGATCAGGGCGGCGACGCCGGCAGCTACGGCCGCGACGATGGCGTGACCGTATGGGGCAAGTTCGGCAAGTTCCAGTATGCCGTGGGCGCCTTCGATGGCCTCCAGGGCAAGGGCAATCAGGAGGACAACCTGCTGTTCGCCGCGCGTTTTGCCTACAACTTCCTGAATATGGAAGCCAACCCCGGTTACTACACCAGCAGCACCTACTTCGGCGGCCTGGGCGACATCCTCACCCTCGGCGTCTCCTTCCAGAGCCAGGACGGCGGTTCGGGTTCCGCGGTTGAATCGGGCGATTTCTCCGGCTACACCGTCGACCTGTTCTCCGAGACAGTGTTCGGCGGTGGCGGTGTGCTCAACCTGGAAGCCGAATACAAGGACTTCGATGCCGACTTCACGGTGGCTTCGCCCGCCGAAGACGATTGCTTCTGCCTGTTCAAGGGCTCCTCGTACTTCTTTACTGCGGGCTATCTCTTTCCCGCGGATGTCGGCCCCGGCAAGTTCCAGCCCTACGCGCGCTATGTGGAGAACGATCCGGACGACGCGGAATCAACGGATTTGACCGAGGTGGGCGTCAACTACGTGATCGACGGCTTCAACGCACTGCTGAATGTCAACTACGGCACCGGCGACGCCAATATCAGCGGCTATCCCGGCCCCGACGTGGACCGCATCAGCTTTGGCGTTCAGGTGCAGATCTGAACGTCGCGACACCTTCAACCAATACAGGAATTTACGCTATGAAACTGAAACAACTCCTGGGCGCCACGGCGCTCCTCGCCGGCGGCGCACTGCTCGGCGCGACCGCACAGGCCGCCGACACCATCAAGGTGGGGGTGCTGCACTCGCTCTCCGGCACCATGGCCATCAGCGAAACCACGCTCAAGGACACTGTGTTGATGATGGTGGAAGAGCAGAACAAAAAGGGCGGCGTGCTCGGCAAAAAGCTGGAGCCGGTGGTGGTGGACCCCGCCTCGGACTGGCCACTGTTTGCCGAGAAGACCCGCGAACTGCTGACCAAGGAAGAAGTGGACGTGATTTTCGGCTGCTGGACCTCCGTGTCGCGCAAATCGGTGCTGCCGGTGATCGAAGAACTCAACGGGCTGCTCTTCTACCCGGTGCAGTACGAAGGTGAGGAATCCTCCAAGAACGTGTTCTACACCGGCGCGGCGCCCAACCAGCAGGCCATTCCGGCGGTGGATTACCTGATGAACGATCTCGGCGTGGATCGCTGGGTGCTGGCGGGCACGGATTACGTCTACCCGCGCACCACGAACAAGATCCTCGAGGCCTACCTGAAAGGGAAGGGCGTCGCGGCGGCGGACATCATGATCAATTACACGCCTTTTGGGCATTCCGACTGGCAGAGTATCGTCTCGGACATCAAGAAGTTCGGCAGTGCCGGCAAGAAAACCGCCGTGGTCTCCACTATCAACGGTGATGCCAACGTGCCCTTCTATAAAGAACTGGGCAACCAGGGCGTCTCGGCCGAAGACATCCCCGTGGTCGCCTTCTCCGTGGGCGAGGAGGAACTCTCCGGTATCGATACCAAGCCACTCGTAGGGCACCTCGCGGCCTGGAATTACTTCCAGAGCGTGGAGAGCGACGAAAATGAGGCGTTCATCGCCCAGTGGAAGGACTTCATCGGCAATGACGAGCGTGTCACCAACGATCCGATGGAAGCGACCTATATCGGTTTCAACATGTGGGTGAAAGCGGTTGAGAAGGCCGGTACCACGGATGTGGACGCGGTGGAGCAGGCCATGATCGGCATGACCACACCGAACCTCACAGGCGGTACCGCCACCATGGGCAAGAACCATCACCTGTCCAAGCCGGTACTGATCGGCGAGATTCAGGACGACGGGCAGTTTGAAGTGGTCTGGGAGACGGATGGCCTGGTACCTGGCGACGCCTGGTCTGATTTCCTGCCGGGTAGCAAGGACCTGATCGCCGACTGGACCGCTCCCATCAAGTGCGGCAACTACAACATTGTGACCAAGACCTGTTCCGGTCAGACGATGTAATTCGTGAATGTCTCTGTCTCCTTTGCGGGTGACATTTTGAGAGGTCTCGCGGCCTCTCTTTTTTTTCAATTCTGTGTCTGCGGCGCCCTTCGCCGCCTGCTCAAGGACTTGCTGCGTCACATGCCTCCCATGCATTGCACCTTCGCGATAAACACTCTGGTGGCCCGCTGTCTTTTGTTGCTGGCCCTGGCCTTCGCGCCCATCGCGGCGGCGCAGCCGGCTGGCGAGAGTGGGCTCGGCCTTGAGGCCGCGATTGCCGAACTGGCCACCGCCAGGTTGAGCCAGATGCCGAAGGTCGTGGTCGCGCTGGAGGAAGCCGGCGGTGAGGAAGTGGTGCCACTGCTGCGCGCCCTGATGGCCGGCGAACTGTATCTGCGAGAGACGGATGCCACGATTGTGCGCGCCGTCACTGTTCCCGCGGGCGATTACGCTGTGTCCGACGCGCTCACGGGGGAGCCCCTGGGCGCTGCGCCTGAAACGGAGCTGCGCAAGATCAAAACCAGCAACCGCGTGCGCAGCCTGTTGCGCACGGCGATTGCCCGCCTGACGTTATCCAGCGCGAAGCCGGAGGTGCGGCGCGTGGCGGCGCAGGAACTGCTGGATGAGTTGGATGCTGACAATCATTCACTGCTGGAGCGGGCGCGCGCCGGGGAAAGCGATGACGAGGTTGCGGAATTGCTGGATATCAGCCTCGCCCTGATCACGTTGCAGACCGAGCAGGACAGCGCGGCGCGTCTCGCGGCGGTGTCAACACTGGGCACGAGCCTGCAGAGCAGCGTGCGCAACAAGCTGCGTCTCATGCTCGCAGAGAATGCGGGGGAAGACCCGGCAGTGCGCGCAGCCGCGGCCAAAGCACTGGCGCGAATCGAGAGCCGTGTGGCGTTCTACGCCAAACTGGAAACCGTGTTTTTCGGCCTCAGCCTCGGTTCCGTGCTGCTGCTCGCAGCCATCGGGCTGGCCATCACTTTCGGCGTGATGGGGGTGATCAACATGGCCCACGGCGAGTTGATCATGCTGGGCGCCTATACCACGTATGTGATCCAGCTTTTGCTACCCAACCATATCGAATACTCGCTGCTGATCGCGGTGCCGGCGGCGTTTCTGGTTTCGGGATTGGTCGGTGTGTTGATCGAGCGTTCGGTGATCCGCCACCTGCACGGACGCCCGCTGGAAACCCTGCTGGCCACTTTCGGCATCAGCCTTATTCTGCAACAGGCGGTGCGCAGTGTGTTCTCGCCGCTGAACCGGCAGGTTTTCACGCCGGACTGGATGAGTGGTTCGCTGGAGATCAACGCCGTGTTCTCGCTCACCTATAACCGGCTGTATGTGCTGCTGTTCGCGCTTCTGGTGTTTATGCTGCTGCGACTGGTACTCAGCCGCACTTCACTCGGGCTGCAGGTACGTGCCGTGGCGCAGAACCGCAACATGGCGAAGGCCGTTGGCGTGCGCGCCGACCGGGTTGATGCGCTGACCTTCGGCCTCGGCTCCGGTATCGCCGGCGTCGCGGGTGTGGCCCTGAGCCAGCTTACCAACGTCGGACCCAATCTCGGGCAGGCCTACATCATCGACTCTTTCCTGGTGGTGGTGTTCGGCGGCGTCGGTAACCTGTGGGGCACGCTGGTGGGCGCGATGACCCTCGGCGTGGGCAACAAGTTTCTCGAGCCCTCCACCGGCGCGGTGCTGGCGAAGATCCTGGTGCTGGTGTTCATCATCCTGTTCATCCAGAAACGCCCGCGCGGTCTCTTTCCACAAAAAGGGAGGGCCGCCGAATGAACACCGCCCTCGCACCCGTGCTGACCGGGCAGGCCGCCGCCATCGAAGGACTGCGCCGGCGCGCGCCACTGTTTCTACTGGTACTCTTCGGCGTGACCCTCGCCATGGCCGCCGGCAACCTGCTGGCACCCCAGGATTCTCCGTTGCATGTCAGCACCTACGCAGTGACGCTGATGGGCAAGTACCTGTGCTTTGCCCTGCTGGCGATGTCGGTAGATGTGATCTGGGGTTACTGCGGAATTCTCAGCCTGGGTCACGGGGCGTTTTTCGGCCTCGGTGGCTACGCGCTGGGACTGTACCTGATGCGCCAGATCGGCGACCGCGGTGTGTACGGCCATCCGGTGCTGCCCGACTTCATGGTGTTTCTCAACTGGGAGGAACTGCCCTGGTACTGGCTCGGTTTCGACCAGTTCTGGTTCGCCGCCCTGATGGTGCTGCTGGTGCCGGGGCTGCTGGCCTTCGTGTTTGGTTTCCTGGCGTTCCGCTCGCGGGTGGTGGGGGTCTACCTGGCCATCATGACGCAGGCGCTGACCTACGCCCTGATGCTCGCCTTTTTCCGCAACGAGATGGGTTTCGGCGGTAATAACGGCCTGACTGATTTCAAGGAGCTACTCGGTTTCGACCTGCAGGCGGATACCACACGCGTGTCGCTGCTGGTGGCCTCGGCAGTCGCACTGGGCCTGGCTTTTGTTGTCAGCCAGTGGATGATGGGGTCGAAATTCGGCCGCGTGATCCTCGCCATCCGCGACGACGAATCGCGCACGCGCTTTATCGGCTTCCAGCCGGAACGCTACAAGATCGGCCTGTTCGTCTACTCGGCAGTGCTTGCGGCGATTGCCGGCGCGCTCTATGTACCGCAGGTGGGTATTATCAACCCCGGTGAGTTCGCGCCGCTGAACTCCATCGAGGTGGTGGTGTGGGTCGCCGTGGGCGGGCGCGGCACCCTTTACGGTGCGGTAATCGGCGCGATCCTGGTCAACTACGCCAAGACCCGCTTCACCGCGGTGTGGCCGGAGGCGTGGCTGTTTGCGCTGGGCGGTCTGTTTGTAGCCGTCACCCTCTTCCTGCCCCGGGGTATTGTGGGCCTGCTGCAGGATGCGCGGGCGAGGCTACAGGCATGAAGTTCGCCGACGAGGTGCGCGAATTCATGCGCCGCGACCAGGTATTCCCCTACCTGATGCAAGCGCAGCCACCGGCGGTGGATACCTCGCACCGCATGATCCTGTATATCGAGGACCTGAGCGTCAGCTTCGACGGCTTCAAGGCACTCAACAATCTCAATCTCTACGTGGAAGAGGGCGAACTGCGCTGCCTGATCGGCGCCAATGGCGCCGGCAAGACCACTCTCATGGACGTGGTCACCGGCAAGACGCAGCCCGACCGCGGCACGGTCTGGTTCGGCAGCAACCATAATCTGCTCGGCCGCGACGAGGCCTCCATCGCGCGTCTGGGCATCGGGCGCAAATTCCAGAAGCCCAGCGTGTTCGAGGCGCAGACGGTGTACGCCAACCTGGAACTGGCGATGAGCATGAACAAGGGCATGCTGCCGACACTGCTGGCCTCGCTGGGTCCGCAGCAGCTCGAGCGCATCGACGAGGTGCTGGGCATCGTCGGATTGATCGAGCAGCGCGGCATGCTCGCCGGTGCGCTGTCGCACGGCCAGAAACAGTGGCTGGAAATCGGCATGCTGTTGATGTCCGACCCGCGGCTGCTGCTGATCGACGAGCCGGTAGCCGGCATGACCGGGCAGGAAACCGAGCGCACCGCGGAGCTGCTCACCTCGCTGGCCGGCGAGCGCACGGTGATCGTCGTGGAGCACGACATGGCCTTTGTGCGCAGTATCGCGCGCACGGTTTCAGTGCTGCACCAGGGCAGCCTGCTCGCCGAGGGCACTATGAGCGAAGTACAGAGCAATCCCGAGGTGATTGCGGTGTATCTGGGGGAAGGCCATTGATCACGCTGCGCAAACTCAACCAGGCCTACGGCGGCTCGCAGATTCTGTGGGATCTCGATCTCGAGGTGACCGAGGGCTCCGTGACCTGCCTGATGGGCCGCAACGGGGTGGGCAAGACCACGCTGCTGAAGTGCCTGATGGGTCTGCTGCCGATCCGCTCCGGGGAGATTCTGCTGGGCGGGCGCGACATCGCAGCGCAGACCGCCGAGTTCCGCCCGCGCAACGGCGTTGGCTACGTGCCCCAGGGCCGCGACATCTTCCCGTTGCTGAGCGTGGAGGAGAACCTGCGGGTGGCGCTCGCCGGGCGCGCCGGGAAAAGCCGGACGATTCCCGCGCGCATTTTCGAGCTGTTCCCGGTGCTCGCCGAGATGCTGGACCGCCGCGGCGGCGACCTGTCCGGCGGGCAGCAGCAGCAACTCGCGATCGGCCGGGCACTGGTGCTGGAACCGCAGGTGATCATCCTCGATGAACCCAACGAGGGCATCCAGCCCAACATCGTGCAGCAGATCGGCGATGTCATCCTGAAGCTGAACCGGGAGGAGGGGCTCACGGTGCTGCTGGTGGAACAGAAGCTGAACTTCGCGCGGCGCGTGGCCGGCGAGTTCCGCCTGATGGAAAAGGGCCGGGTGGTCGCCACCGGCGCGATGAGTGAACTGAGCGATGAACTGGTGAGCCGGCATCTCGCCGTGTGAGTACCGGGCGGGCATGGGGCCTTGCACAACCCTGAAACGAATGGGAGAACGAATATGTCCAGACTGCAATGCACATACACTGCCACGGCGCTGTTCGCCGTAGCTTCAGCGCCGGCGCTGGCCCACCACGAGGCCACTATCGCCCTGCCGGGCGGTGCGCTGTTGTTCGGCGGCGCCATCATGGCGAGCCTCACATGGTTGTGTCTGCGGCGCCTCTGGGGCTGATTGCGTGCAACCCGCAACACTGCCTGAAAACGCCGCGCCCTGTCACGGCCAGTGGCGCGCCGAATTGTCGCTGGCTTTCGCGCGCCGGCGGGGCGGCACGCGCCTAGTGCATTGTTCGCATCGCGGCCCGCTGTATATCCAGCGCCCGTTCTACCCCGAGGGGCCGGACTGCGCACACGCCTATCTGCTGCATCCCCCCGGCGGCATTGTCTCCGGCGACCGTCTGGCGATCGACGTTTCGGTGGCGGAGGGCGCGTCCGCGCTGGTGACCACGCCGGGGGCCGCGCGGGTGTACCGCGCCCGGGAGACGCTGTCACTGCAGGGCCAGACAACGCACCTGTCGGTAGCGCAGGGCGCGAGCCTCGAGTGGTTTCCACTGGAGACCATCGTTTACGACGGCGCGGACGTGCGCCTGGACACGCAGATCGAGCTGGCGCCGGATGCCGCGCTCACGGCCTGGGAAATCTGCTGCCTCGGACTGCCGGCGAGTGGCGCGCCGTTTCGCCACGGGCGGCTGCGCCAGCGCTATCGGCTGCGCCGCGACGGCCGCGTGTGTTTTGTCGACGGCCTGTGCCTCGACGCGGACAATCTCGCGCGCATGGATGGACGCGCCGGGCTCGGTGGCCACACCGTGGCGGGCTTCTTTCTCGCCGGGCCGGTGGCAAACGAAGACGCGCTACCGGCCTTGCGCGCGGTGGATGGTCAGCGCACTCCCACCGGTGTGGGCGGTATCACGCGCCTGGGGGATTTTTACGTCGGCCGCTATCTCGGTACGAGCGCGGCCCACGCGCGGGCGCTCTTCACACGCTGGTGGGAACTGCTGCGGCCGCTGCTGCTGGGTCGTGCAGCCTGCGCGCCGCGTATCTGGCTCACCTGATCTGATTGACACTGCTACTGGAACGCTGCCATGGAATTACTGCCCAGGGAGAAAGACAAGCTATTCATCGTTACCGCGGCGCTGCTGGCGGAGCGGCGCCTGCAACGCGGGGTGAAACTCAACTACCCCGAGGCGGTGGCCTATCTGAGCTTCGAGATCATGGAGGGCGCCCGCGACGGACGCACCGTAGCGGAGCTGATGAGCCACGGCAGGACGATTCTCTCCGCGGAGCAGGTGATGGAGGGCGTGCCCGAAATGATTCACGAGGTGCAGGTGGAAGCCACGTTTCCCGACGGCACGAAGCTCGTCACCCTGCACGACCCGATCAACTGACAGGAGGCCACGCCTTGATTCCCGGAGAACTGTTGGTAGAAGAGGGCGAGATCGTTCTCAATGCGGGCCGCGAGACAGTCTCGCTGAGCGTCGCGAACACGGGCGACCGGCCGGTACAGGTGGGTTCCCACTACCATTTTTACGAGGTGAACCCCGCGCTCGATTTCGACCGCGCGACGGCGCGCGGATTTCGTCTGAACATCGCCGCGGGTACTGCGGTGCGCTTCGAGCCGGGGCAGTCGCGGGAGGTTGAACTCGTGGCCCTCGGTGGCGCCCGCGAGGTGTACGGCTTTCGCGCCACCGTCATGGGGCCGCTGGACGCAGCTACGGAGAGTGAGGCATGAGCAGGATAGACCGGCGTTCCTACGCCTCGATGTTCGGCCCCACCACCGGCGACCGCGTGCGCCTGGGCGACACCGCGCTGTTTATCGAGGTGGAGCGCGACTACACGCTGTACGGCGAAGAAGTGAAGTTTGGCGGCGGCAAGGTCATCCGCGACGGCATGGGACAGAGCCAGCGCACTGCAGACCAGTGCATGGACTGTGTGATCACCAACGCGCTGATCCTCGATCACTGGGGCATCGTCAAGGCGGACGTTGGCATTAAGCACGGCCGCATCGCTGCAATTGGCAAGGCGGGCAATCCCGATGTGCAGGACGGTGTGACCATCGTCATCGGGCCGGGCACGGAGATCATCGCCGGCGAGGGCCAGATTCTCACCGCCGGGGGCATCGATGCCCACATTCACTTCATCTGCCCGCAGCAGGTGGAGGAGGCGCTGATGTCGGGCATCACTACCATGCTCGGCGGTGGCACCGGCCCCGCCACGGGCACCAACGCCACCACCTGCACGCCCGGGCCTTGGTATATCGGCATGATGTTGCGTGCCACGGACGCGCTGCCGATGAACTTCGGCTTCATGGGCAAGGGCAACGCCAGCCTGCCGCGCGCGCTGGAGGAACAGTTGGAGGCGGGCGCCTGCGGACTCAAGCTGCACGAGGACTGGGGCACCACGCCCGCGTCCATTGATAACTGCCTGGCGGTGGCAGAGCGCTACGACGTGCAGGTGGCGATTCACACCGACACGCTCAACGAATCCGGCTTTGTCGATGACACCCTGGCGGCCATTGCCGGGCGTGCGATTCACACCTACCACACCGAGGGTGCGGGCGGCGGCCACGCGCCGGACATCATCAAGGCCTGCGCCGAGGCCAACGTGCTGCCCTCGTCCACCAATCCGACGCGCCCCTACACGCGCAACACGGTGGACGAACACCTGGACATGCTGATGGTGTGCCACCACCTGGACCCGGCCATCCCCGAGGACGTCGCCTTCGCGGATTCGCGCATCCGCCGCGAAACCATTGCCGCGGAGGACATCTTCCACGACCTCGGCGCCTTCAGCATGATCGCCTCCGATTCCCAGGCCATGGGCCGGGTGGGCGAGGTGATCACGCGCACCTGGCAGAGCGCGCACAAAATGAAAGTGCAGCGCGGCCCGCTGGCCGAGGACAACGAGCGGATGGACAACTTCCGCGCCCGGCGCTACATCGCCAAGTACACCATCAACCCGGCAATCACCCACGGCATCGACCACGAGGTGGGCTCGGTGGAGACGGGCAAGCTGGCCGACCTGGTGCTGTGGAAACCGGCCTTCTTCGGCATCAAGCCCTCACTCATCATAAAGGGCGGGATGATCGCCGCGGCGCCCATGGGCGATCCGAACGCCTCTATTCCCACGCCGCAGCCGGTGCACTACCGCAGCATGTTCGGCGGTTTCGGCGCGGCACCGGCGCACTTGAGTTTCAGCGTGACCTCCGCCGCGGCTCTCGCGGCGGGTATCGCCGGTGAGTTGGGACTTTCCCGTCGCCTCCTCGCCTGCCGCAACACGCGCGGCATCCGCAAGCAGGACATGATCCACAACGCGTGGATGCCGCGTGTGGAGGTAGACCCGCAGACCTACGAGGTGCGTGCCGACGGCGAATTGCTCATTTGCGAGCCCGCCGTGGAACTGCCGCTGGCCCAGCGCTACTGTCTTTTCTGATGAGCGAGATGCCCGATATGAACAACGCTGAGAGCGACGCCGCGACCGGGTTGGCCGCGCGCGCGAGCTACGCCATTCACCGCCGTCTGGAGGCTCCGGCGCCGGCCCACGACCGCATCCAGCTCGACCACCTGCAACGCGAGAAGGGGCGGTTGCGGGTGCGCTCCGAAGCGGGGGCCGAGGTGCGCGTGTTCCTCGAACGCGGCAGAACCCTGCAGGTGGGTGAAGTGCTCGCCTCGGATTGCGGCCGCCTGTTCGAGGTAGTGGCCGCGCCGGAGACGGTGATTCGCGCGCATACGCGCGACTGGTTGCAGTTTGCCCGCGCCTGCTATCACCTGGGCAACCGCCATGTGAAGCTCGAGGTGGGCGAGTGCTGGCTGCGCATCACGCCGGACCACGTGCTGCGCGACATGCTCGAACAGCTCGGCCTCGCCACGCATGAGGAATGCGCGCCCTTCGTACCCGAGGCGGGCGCCTACGCGCGCGTGCGGCATGAGCACGCTCACTGATCCGGCCCTGTTGCGGCTGCTGCAGTTGAGCAGCGCCGCGCTGCCGGTGGGCGGTTACGCCTTCTCGCAGGGGCTGGAAAGCGCGGTGGCCGAGTGCTGGGTGGATGACGCGGCAGCAACACGCGAGTGGTTGTGCGCGCAACTGCATGAATCCGTCGCGCGCATCGACCTGCCGCTGCTCGAGCGGCAGATGCGCGCGATGGCCATTGGCGATACGCGAGCGCTGGATGAGTGGAACGCCTACCTGCTGGCGGCCCGCGAGACGGCGGAGCTGCGCCTCACGGAAACCGCGATGGGCGCGGCGCTGCGGCGGCTGTTGCGCCAGCTCGACGTGTCGGTGCCGGAACTCGACGAGCCCGGCTTCGTCAGTGTCTTCGCCGTGGCCGCGGTGCACTGGTGCGTGCCGCCGCGCAGCGCCTGCCTCGGGTATGCGTGGTCCTGGCTGGAAAACCAGGTGGCGGCGGCGACCAAGCTGGTGCCCCTGGGGCAGAGCCAGGCACAGATTCTGCTCGGCGAGCTGATTGGGCAGATGCCCGCGGCGCTGGACCGCGCTGGCGCAACTGCCGACGAGGATATCGGCGCCTCCCTGCCCGGGCTCGCGCTGGCGAGCACCTGGCATGAGGTGCAGTACACAAGACTGTTTCGTTCCTGATACGAGGAGAGTAAAAATGAACCAGAAGCAGACCCTGCGGGTTGGCGTCGGCGGCCCCGTCGGCTCGGGCAAGACTGCCCTGTTACGGGCCCTGTGTGGCGCGCTACGCGAGCGCTACGACATCGCCGTTGTCACCAATGACATCTACACACAGGAAGACGCCCAGTTCCTCACGCACCACGGCGCGCTGGATGCGGATCGCATCATCGGTGTGGAGACCGGTGGCTGCCCGCACACGGCAATCCGCGAGGACGCCTCCATGAACCTCGCCGCCATCGACGAGCTGTGCGCGCGTCACGGCGCGCTGGACGTGGTGTTTGTGGAAAGCGGCGGCGACAACCTGAGCGCCACGTTCAGCCCGGAGCTATCCGACCTCACGCTCTATGTGATCGACGTGTCCGCCGGAGACAAGATCCCGCGCAAGGGCGGCCCCGGTATTACCCGCTCGGACCTGCTGGTGATCAACAAGACCGACCTCGCCCCGCTGGTGGGCGCTTCGCTGGAGGTGATGGACCGGGATGCCAGGGCCCAGCGCGGCGAGCGGCCCTTTGTGTTTTCCAACCTGAAGACCGGGCAGGGGCTGGATAGCATTATTGATTTCATTGTAAAAGAGGGGATGTTGGAGCGCCGCGCAGCGGATCTGCACGACACATACGAAACCGGAACCTGAATAATCAATGGGGTCAGAGCAATTGGTTCTCCCCGCGCAAAGCGTCCAGCTTTACCAACAGGTTGGCGCATGACGCGCGCCTGGCGACCGGGTGCGCCATTCCCGGTCGCCCAGGCCATTTCCTTTTACTTGATGTAAAGCATCTCCTGGTACTTCGGCAGTGGCCACAACTCATCCGCCACTTCCAGTTCCAGGGCGTCCGCATGTGCGCGCACTGCATCCATCGCCGCGCGAATCTCGCCGGCGCAAAAGCGCATATGCGCTTCGGTGGAGTCAAACTCCTCCTTCGCCAGTGCTGCGCTCAGGTCCTCTACCGCTGCCAGCATGGCATTGGCGTGCTTCGCGACAGACGCGGCGGTGCTGTTGTCGAGCTCCACGCCCATGGCAGCGAGCCCCGTTGTCGCCCCCGCCAGCGTCGAGAGGTAGTTCACGGCTGCGGGGTAGATCAGGGTTTTGGCCATGTCGACCACAAGCCTGGCCTCTACACTGATGGAGAGCAGGTACTGCTCTGCATACACTTCGAAGCGGCTCTCGAGCTCAACCGGGGTGAGCACGCCGGTACTGGCAAACAGCTCAACGACAGACTCTTCACGCAATGCCGGCAGGGCATCGGCGGTAGTGGGGATGTTCTTCAGGCCGCGCTCGTTCACGGCCATTTCGTGCCACTCGGCGGAGTAGCCGTCGCCCCCGAAAATCACCTTGCCGTGCTGCTCCATCAGCTCTTTCAGCACTGTCAGCACAGCCTGCGCCGGTGCAGTGCCCGCTTTCAGATCGGGCTCGAGTTTGTCGGCTATCCAGTTGAGCGAATCCGCCAGCATCGTATTCATGGCAACCAGCGGGCCGGATACCGATTGTGAGGAACCCACCGCCCGGAACTCGAAGCGATTCCCGGTAAACGCGAACGGCGAAGTGCGGTTGCGATCGCCCGGGTCACGCTCGAACTTGAGGATCTGCGCAAGGCCCAGATCCATTTCGCCGCCCACGCTGGACTGTGTGACCCTGCCTTCCCTAATGTCATTGAACACCTGCTCCAGCTGGTCGCCGAGGTAGACGGAGAGAATCGCCGGAGGCGCTTCGTTCGCACCCAGACGGTGGTCGTTGGAGGCAGACGCGATGACCGCCCGGAGCAGCGGCCCATACAGATGCACGCCGCGAATCACCGCGCCACAGAACAGCAGGAACAGCAGGTTCTCATGCGGTGTGCTGCCCGGGTCCAGCAGGTTGCCCTGGGTGGCATTGCCCACCGACCAGTTCACATGCTTGCCGGAACCATTGACGCCGGCAAAGGGCTTTTCGTGCAGCAGACACATGAAACCGTGTTTCTTCGCGGTGGCCTTCATCAGCGTCATCATCAACTGCTGGTGGTCGGCCGCCACATTGGCGCTTTCAAAGTAGGGCGCAATTTCAAACTGACCCGGCGCCACTTCGTTGTGATGGGTTTTCGCGGGAATGCCCAGCTTGTAGAGCTGGTCTTCGTAATCCTGCATGAACACCTGAACGCGCGCCGGAATGGCGCCGAAGTAGTGATCGTCAAACTCCTGGCCTTTCGCCGGCGGTGCGCCAAACAGTGTGCGGCCCGCGAGCAGCAGATCGGGGCGCCGGTTGGCGAAGTGAGAATCCACCAGGAAGTATTCCTGTTCGGCGCCGCAGCTCGAATTGAGTGTGGCGATTTCTGTCTCGCCCATGAGGCGCAGCACGCGCTGCGCCGCTGTGTTCATGGCCGCGTTGGAGCGCAGCAACGGTATCTTCTTGTCCAGCGCCTCACCCGTCCAGGACATGAACACACTGGGAATCATCAGGGTGGCGCCGTTGTCGGTTTGCATGATGAATGCGGGGCTGGTTGGGTCCCAGGCCGTATAGCCACGCGCGGCGTTGGTCATGCGCAGGCTGCCGTTGGGGAATGAGGAACCGTCGGGCTCGCCCTTAATCAGCAGACTGCCGGAGAATTCGGTAATGGCGCCGCCTTCGGAATCGGTGACGATAAAACCGTCGTGCTTCTCGGCGGTGATGTTGGTCATGGGGTAGAAGATGTGGGAGAAGAACTTGGCGCCCTTGGATACAGCCCATTCCTTCATCGCCGCTGCCACAATATCCGCCGTTGCCGGATCCAGAGGCTCGCCGGTTTGTACCGTCTTCTTGATGGCCTTGTACGCCGTTTTTGACAGCGCCCATTCCATGCGGTCGAGATTAAATACGTCCTCGGCCCAGATATCTCCCAGAAACTTCGTCTTCTCTATCGGCAAGGGTGTGCGATTGGAAATCTGCTGTATCGCCTGCAGGCGGGATGCGTTGGCACTCACGGGTGTTCCTCATTTTTGGGGAGGTGGAATATCTGCGGAAGAGGGCGGCCCGAGGGCTTCGATATCAGCAGATCGACGTTGGTGCAGCGGTTAAAGCAATAAACAGGCCAAACCCGTTCGCTAGGATATCCCTGCCGACCTTTGCGCTGCAGGCCCCTGTTTATTCTATGAAAACAGCGCGGCCTGAGCGCCTCGGCCGGCGCGGCGTATTCATACTACGGCACGCAATGGTGCATTATCGTGCGCGGCGCACCAGAACGGGCTGAAGACGCAACCGGCAGACGGGCGTCTGCTGGAAAGCGCATTGATGGATCCCCTATACTTTAACGCCCTGCACCCTTCAGGCGAAAACCTTGACTACGAATCCCGCGCCGCAACGTATCCTCATCCTTGGCAACTCGGGGTCGGGCAAGACGACCATGGCCCGTTCACTGCAGCGCGAGTACGGCCTGTCGCATCTCGATCTGGATTCAATCGCGTGGTCGCAGCCCGGCATACGACTCCCGTTGTATGAAAGTCAGGGCGCCCTGGTGGCGTTTGTCGAGGCCCACGAGCAGTGGGTGATCGAGGGCAGCTATGCAAGCCTGGCAAACGCTGCGATGTCATTCTGCAACGAGTTGCGTTTCCTGAACCCCGGTGTCGCGGCGTGCGTTATCAACTGCGAACAAAGGCCCTGGGAGCCAGAGAAGTATGCCAGTCTGGAGGAACAAAACGAACGCCTGGGTTTTCTGTTGGACTGGGTGCGCCAGTACGAAACGCGGGATGATGAGTATGGCCTCGGCGCTCACCGCGCAGTCTACGACGCGTTCGAGGGGAGCAAACGGATGTATACAGACAGGGATGAATGGCCGGCAGAATGAAGATTTGCATTCCCGGTACTTCGGGGAACTGGGTCAGTACATGTTCCGGCACGCGCCTGCCCTTGGCTGCGGTGCCCGGTGCTTGCGCAGATGCGCGGGTGAAGAGCCGGCCCGGCGGCGTTTGAAAAACAGGATTGCTGATCTACTCGGGATACAGCGGGTCAACGAAAGAGAAAGCGAAGCTGAGGTTTTTGCCGATACCGTCCTCGAAGGTCTTCACCCAGATGTTCAGTGAATCGTTGCTGCATTCAATGGCTCTGACCTGGGCCGTGAGCTGCGTATTTTCAGCAGCGCTCAAGTCGTTCTCGATCGGGGTTAGCTGCACCGCCGGGAAACCTTGCAGGGAGCTACAGTCAACAGGAATTGATATGTTGTAAATGCCAATAGCCGAGCCGAAGGATGTCCACTGGCCCTGCCGTTTGTAATTGAAATCGTGTATTCCGCCGGCAGTTAGAACGCCAAATGTCTGGCGCTGCGCCACTTCAAATACGGGTTCCATCCGGCCCACCGCGCTGGAAGCGAGCAAGCCTTCCACTGTGGCATTTCCCGAATACTGCGTCATGTCGACGACGCACACCGGGTCGGTGGAACCGGAACACTGGTATTCCGGACCGGATTCCCAACGAATGAACCGATAGCCCCGGTCCGGACTTGCGGTGAAAGTCTCGATAAATGTTGTATCCGGGATATCGTAGACACACACGTTGCCGGTGCCGTTGAACGTGGCACAGTCGCGGACACCGGAATCAGAGACCACGCGGCCGCCGGAAGGAACGCTAATCTCCAGCGGGCAACCCGCCAGCAGGGCAGAGACTGACATAATGGCCGAAATTCGCGGTATGGCGTAGTTCATAGTTTTCACCGAGTAAAAGCGGGGACCGGCCGGTATGCAACAGAGCCAGGGTCTCATCGCCCGGAGATGCGAGTGCCAATGGCAGGTTGTTTCGAACCTTCAAAGCTGAGAATGGCTGTGTCGTCGACAACGCATCGGTTGGTTAAGCATGGCACATTGAGGGGGTATTGCAAATTTTTGCCGGCGGTGTCGCCGGCGCGCGCCAGCGTTGGTCAGGCTGTTTCCCAGTAGCAGCGCATCAGCTTTTTGAAGCGTTTAGGTTTCTCTGCGTAGAGCCGCCCGCCCAGGGGGGCGGCAGCTTCGCGCAACTGGTCGCGGCGGCGGTCGGCCAGGGCAACCAGCGCGTCGCGGGTGGTGTCGCTGCCCACAGCGTACTCGTTCGCGGCGAGCCGCGTGCGGAAGACCGACAGGTCGTGCTCGTCGCCGAGCAGATCGCCGAGCCGGTCTGCCTCCTTGCGGCGGGCGCCGAGCAGGGCTGGCCAGAGATCGTTCAGCAGGCGGCAGTGGTACCAGTGGTACTTCACCCGCTTGCGCCATTCGTGAAAATTCTCGCCCGAGGGCTCTTCGTAGGCCTTGCGCATCGCCTTGCGCCCGCGTGAGTAGGTTTTCTTGAGGCCACCCTCGAGAGACTCGAAACCGTCGATGCGGGCGGCCCAGCCTGCCACTGCCTCCCGGCCCTGGCGCATCTCTTCGGCGAAGGCGCCCAGCTCCTCGTCGGCGCGCACAGCTTCCCGATGGATATCCTGTTTCCTTACGGTGAGGGCGCGGCGTACCGGGGCGAAGCCGGGGCGGTCGAGCTCATCGTCGAAGTGCGCCAGCAGCGCATCGTAGGTTTTGATCATGACCGTTGCGTCGCGTGCCGCGGACAGGCGGCGGGCCGCATCGCGAAAGCGCGCATTCTCCTTTGAATAGGCGTCGCTGTCCTCAAGCGGGTCACGTGCCAGTCGCAGGATCGCCCTGACCTTCTTGCAGCGCTTGCGCACCTGGTGGACGGTGTATTCGAGGTCGAGCCCGGCGTCTTCGATTTCCGCCAGAGCCCTGTCGATCTGTTCGGTGGCGGCTCGCGCGAGTTCTTCTCCGAGAGGGTGTCCACTGCGTATTCGGTAGGGCATGGGCCAAGCCTAGGCAGTGTCGCCGCGACGGTCAAATGTTCCCGAGCCCCGCGCCGGGCCCGCACCAGCGGCAAATGCAGCAGAAATAAACTCGCTCGCCGATTTACGGTCCTCGCGCCCGACCTGCCTGCACACAGGGAAGTTCGAGCAGCCCCACCACCACAACCCTCCTGTGCAAACAACCGTGGACAGATCGCCGCGGAAGCGAGCAAAAGCTATACTGGCCCGATGGCACAACACAATAATCCACAGGCCAACAGCGACGCCTACGCACTCCTGCAGGATGCCTCTTTCCTCCGCGAGCTCGCCCAGGTCGCCGAGCGGGAAGGCAAGACTCGCGAACAGGCGGAAAAATACGCGCGCAAGTGCCTGCGGGAAATCGCCGCCAGCCCCAAAGCCTCCTGGCTGGCGCCGGCCGCGCGGCTGGCCCGCTTCATCTACACCCGCAGCTACCACCCGGAGCTGGATATCAACCTGGAGGCGCTGGAGCGTATTCGCGAGCTTTCGAAGGATCACCAGCTTTTGTTCCTGTGGTCGCACAAGTCGCACATGGACAGCTTCGTGTTCCTGCTCTCGCTGTACGACAACCAGTTCAGGCCGCTGCCGCTGGTATTCGCCGGCATCAACATGAACTTCGCGGGATTCGGTTCACTGGCCCGCAGGGTGGGCGCAATTTTCCTGCGCCGCAATTTCCAGGACGATGCGATCTACAAGATGGTCTTTCGCCACTATATCGACCACCTTATCCGCAGCCGCCAGTCGCTCACCTGGTCGATCGAGGGCACCCGCTCCAGAACGGGCAAGCTGTCGCCGCCCAGGCTGGGCATTCTCAACTGGGTGCTGGAGGCGTGTGAGCGGCAGCAGGTGACGGCTGTGAAGCTGGTGCCGGTCTCCATTGCCTTCGACCGCATCGCCGAGGTGGATGACTACGTCGCCTGGCAAAACGGCCTGCCCAAGCGCAAGGAATCACTGCTGTGGTTCTTCCACTACATCTTTGGCATGAACGAGCCCTACGGCAAGATCTACATCCGCTTCGCCGAGCCCCTCGGCCTGGACGAGGTGCCGGATGGCGCCGTGCCGGCAGACGCCGACGAGAAGCCGTCCAAGGCCATGCGACTGGCCTTCGAGGTCTGTACCCGTATCGAACAGGTCACGCCGATCAAGGCGGCGGACGTGCTGACCATGGTGTTGCTGGCGGCCAACGGCAGGGCGTTGACCATCGCGGAAATGTTTCAGCAGGCGAGCCAGATTTCGCAACTGGCACAAGCGCGGGCCATGCCACTGGCAACGGGCTTTGACCTCAGCGGCGAGGAGAAGGTCGCCGCCGCACTGCTCTCCATGCGCCGCTCGAAGCTGATTCAGGAGTTCGGCAAGGGCAGCCGGCCTGTGTATTTCATTCCAGAAGGCCAACACCTCGCCGCCGCCTATTACCGCAATACCATTACCCATCATTTCCTGTATGCGGCCCTGGGCGAGATGGCCCTGGCGCTCGGCGTTGAGGATATCGGCTATACCGGCGAGGAAGAGCTCGCTCAGCGCCTGCACCAGCTCAGGGATTTCTTCAAGTTCGACTTCTTCTTCCGGCCGCAGGAAGAATTGATTCAACAAACCATCGCCGAACTGCACAGCCGTTATCCGGGATGGGACAAACACAGCATGTCCATCCCGGCCCAGCTCAGAGCCTCACCACCGCGCTTCGGCCATGCCATCCTGCGCTCCCTCGTCGAGGCTTACTACGTGGTAGCAGTGACGCTCAAGGCACGCGGCGCCAGCCCCATCCCCGAGCGCAAGGTGTTCACCGCCAGCCTTCTGGAACACGGTCGGGAAATGCTGCTGCGCAGGCAGATCAGTACGGAATCCGCCCTGTCGAGAGACCTCTTCGACACCGCGCTGAGGCTGGCGGAGCACCGGAAGTTGCTGGTTAAAGGGTCGGACGACCTGGCCGGGCGCCGTGAGTTGTTTGCGCGTGAGGCACTGGAAATGCTGGTGGCGGTGAACCTTTTGCAGAGTGCCTATGACGCGGCCCTGTTTCCGCCGTTGGGCAGCCAGCGCGATGGATTAGGTCATGGGGTGTAGAGTCTCGCAACGTGCAGGCACACCGTCGGCAACTTGACCGCGGTTGCCTCAATCGTCCGCCAGCACCCGAATCGCAATCGCCGCAGCGGAAGTCCGGTTTCCCACCTCCAGTTTGCGGAAGATCTGCTCCAGGTGCTTGTTTACGGTGCGCGGGCTGTTGTCGAGTATCAGGCCTATCTCGCGGTTGGTCTTGCCGTTGCCGATCCAGTACAGCACTTCCGACTCGCGGCCGGTGAGCGGCAGGGCCTGCTTGAGCCGCTCCGAGCCCGAAGGCGCGGAGGCGTCCAGCAGCCGCAGCAGCACTTCGCGACCGGGGTTGCGCTCCACGAGGCGCACTTCCAGCGGCTTCGGGCTGCCCGTGAGCTTCAGCGACTGGTTCGGCACCGGGTCGTGGGCGAGCCAGCCCAGAAGTTGCTGTGACAGTTCCGTAGCCAGCCACTCCTCGCTCACCCGCGCGCGGTTGAACAACGCGCGCGCCTGGGGCGTGCTCCACAGAATGCGGCCGTCCATGCCGAGGGTGAACAGGTGCTGCCCCGCGCTGTCCAGCGCGCTCTGGGCGCTGGCCGTTTTGTGCGCGTTGGCCAGGTGCACGCGCATGCGCGCCAGCAGCTCCTCCGGGTTCACCGGTTTGTTCAGGTAATCCACCCCGCCGGCGTCCAGCGCGCGGATGATACTGTCGGTGTCTGCGAGCCCGGTCATGAAGATCACCGGCACGTTGGCCAGCGCGGGATTCGCTTTCATCTGGCGGCAGGTGTCAAAGCCATCGAGGTGCGGCATCAAGGCGTCCATGAGAATGATGCCGGGCGCGATCTTCTCGGCGATGGTAATCGCCTGCCGGCCCTCGAGTGCAACGAGTACGGTGTAGCCCGACTGCTCCAGCGTCTCGTTCAGCATGCCGAGTGTTTCGGGGGAATCGTCCACCACCAGCACGATGGTGCCGTTGTCATCCGGCGCGCTCATCGCACCGTCTCCGCAAAAAGTTGCGCGATTTTTTCCAACTGTGCCTCCCGGGCCAGGTGATCGAGGTAGTGCAGCAGCGCGGGGTCGATGCGCTCATCGCGGCGCAGTTCATCCAGCAGCGTCTGCACGCCCTTCAGGTAGCCGATTTCGGCGAAGGCGCGCAAGCGTTCGAATTCGGCGAGATCGGGAATTTTCAGTTTCCCCGGCAGGGATGGCGGTACGGCCGGCTGGTTGGGCTCATCCCCGTCGTAGGTCCACTGGAGATCAAGCTGTCGCGAGATGCGCTTGAGGAGTTCCGTCAGGTTGATGGGCTTGACCATGAAATCGTCGTGCAGGCGGTCCGCATTGAGATCGCCGTGGCGCTCGCGGGCGTCGGCGGAAATCATGATTACCGGGGTCGCGAAGCCGCGCTGGCGCAGCAGGCCGACCAGCTCCAGGCCGTTCATGCCCGGCATGGAAACGTCGATGAGACAGAGGTCGAACTGTTGCTCCGCCGTCAGCTCGAGGGCGCGGTAGGCGTCCCCGGCCTGCGCCACGGCGAAGCCCAGCGGCGTCAGGTACTCGTGGAGCAGGGCGCGGTGGCCCGCGTCGTCGTCCACTACCAGAACCTGGCGCGTTTCACCATCATAGCCCGTGATCTCGCGCCAGGGCAGGGCGGGAGCAGTGGGGCGCGTCACGCCGGAGAGCATCAGCATCAGGGTGAAGCGACTGCCCACGCCGGGCTCGGAACTCACGGCGATGTCGCCGCCCATCAGTTCCACCAGCAGCTTGACGATGGTCAGGCCGAGCCCGGTGCCCGGTGCGTCGCCGCGGCCCGCGTGGCCGGCCCGCTCAAACGGGTTGAAAATGCGCTCGGTGTCCGCCGCATGAATGCCCTCGCCGCTGTCTTCCACCGTGATCTCCGCCACCTGGTTGCGGTAGCTCACCGAGAAGCGCACGAAGCCCGCGTGGGTGAACTTCACCGCATTGGAGAGCAGGTTGATGAGGATCTGGCGCAGGCGCTTTTCGTCCGAGAGCACATACTGCGGCAGCCTTTCCGAGATACGCGTCTCGAAACGGATGGACTTGTCGTCCGCCATCGGGCGAAACATGTCTTCCAGCCCCGCCAGCAGGGCGTGCAGGTCCACCTGCTCGCGCACGATGTCCAGGCGGCCCGCCTCAATGCGGGAGATATCGAGTAGCCCCTCGATCAGATCGGCCAGATACTCGCCGCTGCGCCGCACGATGGCGATCGATTCGCGGCGCTTGTCGGTAATGCCCTGTTCCCGCGACAGGAGCTGTGCGTAGCCGAGAATAGACTGCAGCGGCGTGCGCAGCTCGTGACTGATACCCGCCAGGTAGCGGGTCTTGGCCAGGTTGGCTGCGTCCGCCACCTCCTTGGCCTCCTGCAGTTCCCGGTCGGTGCGGCGGTGGGCCTCAATCTCCTGCATCAGCAGCCGGGTCTGGTGCAGGGATTCTTCGTGGGCCACCACGCGGCTTTCCCGCGACAGCAGGAACAGCCAGGCGACCACGCCACAGATGATCATGGAAACGAAAAACAGCGTCCACAGGGTGCTCGCCACTAGCGCGTCGACGGCGGAATCGCCGGGGCTCACGTGGTAGTAGACCAGCGACAGCAGGCCGGCGTTGCTGAGCGCGATGGTGCAGAAGATCGCCAGGTAGCTGCCGAGGCGCGAGTGCACCATGTTCACGATCTTCGGGGGAAAGAAGCGCGATAGCCATACTTTCATCTGGTCCGCCAGGCGGGCGTTGTCCTTGCAGCTATCCAGGCAGCGCCCGTCCAGTGTGCAACACAGGGAGCAGATCGGCCCCTGGTAGGCGGGACAGTGGCTCATATCCTCCTGCTCGAACTCGTTCGTGCAGATGCAGCACTCCTGTACCGCGTTGGCCAGCGACAGTGGCTGCGCGGGGCGCGCGATGTAGAACCGGCCGCCGGTATACCAGGCAAGCGCAGGGGCCATGACGAACGTGGTGAGCAGTGTGATGTAGTGTGTGAGCGCCCGCGCGTCCTCGCCAAAGGCGCCGAAGTAGCAGCACAGGCCCACCGCCGCGGCGGTGAACATGGAGCCCACGCCCACGGGATTGACGTCGTACAGGTGCGCGCGCTTGAACTCGAGCCCGGGCGGGCGCAGGCCCAGCGCCTGGTTGATCGCCAGATCCGCGGACAGCGTGCCGAGCCAGCTCACGGCGATGATGGCGAATACGCCCAGGGTGTTCTCCAGTGCCTGGTAGATACCCAGCTCCATCAGCAGCAGCGCGATCAACACATTGAACACCAGCCACACCACGCGCCCGGGATGGCTGTGGGTCACCCGCGAAAAGAAATTCGACCAGGCGATGGAGCCCGCATAGGCATTGGTGACGTTGATTTTCATCTGCGAGATGATCACCAGCACGCCGGCCAGCGCCAGCGCGATGGCGGGTGAGTGTACGATATAGCCGAAGGCCGCCCGGTACATCTGGGTCGGATCGGTGGCCGCCTCGGCCGTCGCACCGCCCGTGAATGCGAGCCAGGCCATGAACGAGCCCGCAAGCAGTTTCACTATACCGATGAGAATCCAGCCCGGCCCCGCCAGCAGCATCGCGCCCCACCACTGCCCGCGCGGCACGCTCTCCTTCGGCGGCAGGAACCGCAGGTAGTCCACCTGCTCGCCTATCTGCGCCACCAGCGCGAACATCACCGCGGACGCGGCGCCGAACAGTGCCAGGTCGAAACCCGTGCTGCCGGGCGCCTCCGTGCCGGCGAACTGGCGCCAGTCGCCGAGGCGGTCCATCTCGAAAAGAAACACCGCCGCCAGTGCCACCAGTTGCAACACCAGCCACATGGATTGGGAGCCGAGCTGGAAACGGCTGATCGCGGTGATGCCGTGAGTCACGATCGGCACCACCGCAAGGGCGCAGATCACGTAGCCGATAGCCAGCGGAATGTGAAACAGGGCTTTGAGCGCCAGCGCCAGGATCGCCGCCTCGATGGCGAAAAATATAAAGGTAAAGGTGGCGTAGATCAGGGAGGTGATCGTCGAACCCATGTAGCCGAAGCCCGCGCCCCGGGTGAGCAGGTCGATGTCCACGCCGTGCTTGGCCGCGTAGTAGGTAATCGGGCAGCCGGTGACGAAGATCACCACGCCGACCATGAGTATGGCGACGGCGGCGTTGGTGAAGCCGTAGCTAAGGGTGATGGCGCCGCCGATGGCCTCCAGCGCCATGAAAGCCGTGGCCCCGAGCGCCGTCATGCTCACCTGCCAGGCGCCGAAGCGCCGCGCGCGCTTCGCCGTGAAGCGCAGGGCGTAGTCTTCGAGCGTCTGGTTGGCTACCCACTGGTTGTACTCGCGGCGTACCCGAAAAATCTTCTGCGTGGCTCGCATGCCTGTCCCTGGTGTGAAGAGTCTCGTCCGCAATCCGTGCGTATGGCCGGGAACTGCGCGTGACAGGGAACATGCAGTTGCAATAAGCGCACCAGTTCGGCGCGAGCAGCGTGGATGGCCAACAGGCCATGGCGGGACGCGGGGTGCAGGGGGCGCGGGCGCAACCGCGCGTCCGCCCGTATTGCCGCAGTGAGCCGATTGTGTGCATCGGGTGAGCCTGTGCCGGCGTCGCTGCGCCGTTTTGGTGCCGGAGTGGAGCATCCGGCAGTGTTCGCTGGTGCCGACGAGTGCTTCTGCAGGCGGTGCCCGCTGACAATTCCAGGGAGTTGACCCTGGCAGTGTCGCCTTCACGCTCGATGCACTGGCTGTCAGAAAACTTTACGCGTCAGCCGCTCAGAGACGCCGCCGCGCCGGGCCCGACAGGCAAGTTACTGAAAGCATGCCGATTAGCCGCAAATGGTATAGATTCTGCAATGGGTTAATAGAATAAGCCGTCTGTTCCAGTTCGGCGCCACGCAGTCGTACTGGCCGGCCAACAATAATTGCAACGGAGAACTCACCGTGCCCGTCCTGTCTTACCTGCGGCGCCTCGCCGTACTTATTGCCATCACCTGCGCGGCACACATGCCCGCAGCCCACGCCGCGCTGCTGGATTTCCGGGTTTCCTCCGCTGACGCCGTCATGGGCGAGTCCGTATCCGTGGATATCGTCGTGAGCGGCCTGGGTGATTTCTCCCCCGACTCGCTCGGCGCCTTCGACGTGTCGGTGGCCTACGATCCAGTTGTGTTCGCGTTGTCTGGCTACACCCTCGGCGCCTTCCTCGGCGACCCCGGTAGCGCCGAGTCGCTGGATGCGAGCGCGGGCGACATCGGCGGCAGCGTCAATATCGCCCAGGTGAGCCTCCTCGCGAACGCCGCCCTGCACGCCCTGCAGCCGGGCGAATTCGCGCTGGCGACACTGGACTTCGATGTGCTCGACCTCGCCATCGGGGCGACCAGCCAGCTCAGCTTCGCCGGCGCCCTGCTCGGTGATACCGGCGGCTCAGCCCTCCCCGCAACCAGCGGCGGACCGGCCACCTTCGTGGGCAGGGCCGAGGTGCCGACCCCCGCAACCGCGCTACTCTTGCTCGGCGGCCTGTTGAGCCTGCGCGCGGCGCGCCGGCGCTAACCAGGCAATAGTACAGTGCTTTGGCAGATACCAGATCGAGAAAAACAAAATACTGCGACACCGGGAGAATGCGCATGCGCCACCTGTCACAAATTCTGATCACAGCGCTGCTGATGACCCTCACCCACCACGCCTACTCGCAATGTGCCGGGCCCATCCCCAGGTCGTGCGACGCCAACGGCGACAACGAGGTGAACTCCCTCGATATAGACGCCATCATCGCGGCCAAGGGCTCGCCGTCGAGCGGACCCGGTGACATGCGCGATATCGACCTCGATGGCATCATCACTGTACTGGATGCGCGCGCCTGCGTGGCCCTGTGCGACCAGGCGGAGTGTTTCCACGATCCCGATTTCCCTGGCTACGAGCTGGTGCGTCTGGAAGACGGCCCCGACCTGCAGGCGCGCACCCTCACCGCGCTCATCGAGGCACAGCCGGGCACGATTATCGAGCTGCCCGCGGGCCTGTTCCATTTCACCAGCGAGCTCAGCGTCAGCAAAGACAACATCGTCCTGCGCGGGCAGGGCATGTCGGCGGCGGGCGGCACGGTGCTGAACTTTGCCGGCCAGACCTCCGGGGCGCAGGGCATTCTCGCCACCGGCAACAATTTCGTGGTGGAAGACCTCGCGGTGGAGGACACGCCAGGGGACGCCATCAAGATGGTGGGCAGTAACGGAGTCACCGTGCGCCGCGTACGCGTGGAGTGGACGGGCGGCCCGGACGAGAACAACGGTCCCTACGGACTCTACCCGGTACAGGCCCGCAACGTGCTTATCGAGGATTCCGAGGTTCGCGGCGCCAGTGACGCCGGTGTCTATGTAGGGCAGTCCGAGATCATCATCGTGCGCGGCAACTACGTGTACGAAAACGTGGCCGGCATCGAGATCGAGAACTCCAAGTTCGCCGACGTGTACGACAACTACACCACGGGGAATACCGGCGGCATCCTTGTGTTCGATCTGCCTGGTCCGCCCGTGCAGGGCGGCGAGGCCACGCGCGTGTTCAACAACAGGATCATCGACAACAACGAGCCCAACTTCGCGCCCGCCGGCAACATCGTGGGCCGCGTACCGGCCGGCACCGGCCTCATGATCATGGCCAACGACGACATCGAGGTGTTCGGCAACACGATCGAGGGCAACAGTTCCTTTGCCACGCTGACGGTCAGCTACTACTTCGTGGATATTGGCGTCAGCAAGCCGACCTATGATCCGGTGCCGGAAAAAATCTTCGTGCACGACAATACCATGAGCAACAACGCCTACGACCCGCAGGGCGACGCATCCCTCGTGGGGCTTGTGCTCGGCATGGACCAGGATCATTTCTACGACAGTTCCGGGGTGGGCACCGATGCCGGCCTGCTGCTGGAGTTTCCCGACGGGCTGGCCGAGAGCCAGGCCATCTGCATCGTCGACAACGGCCCGGAAAGCTCCGTGGGACAGTTCAATGTCTCGGTCATCCTGCACAGCATTCCCGGGGATATCGCCGCGTCCACCGATCCGGCGCTATTCAACTGTACCCACGCATCCCTGCCCGAGATCGAGCTCGAGCCGCCCGTGGATCCCGAGAACCCCGATGGACCCAACCCGCTGGAACTGTGCGAGGTTGAGGGCACGGGTATCAACGCCGACGCATACCTCGCGAACTGCCCGAGCCTCTCGGACTACCGCCTCTTCGCCGACGTGGAAAATCCCCTGGCCGACCCGAATGGCGGCGGTGTCATCTACGACCTGAACACGCCGTTGTTTACCGACTACGCCAACAAGTACCGCTTCGTCTTCGTGCCCGAGGGCGGCCAGGCCGCGTACCGCGACACGGAGGTCTTCGACTTCCCCGTGGGCACGATCATCGCCAAGACCTTCACGGTCCAGCAGGACCTGCGCATCGCCAGCAGCCCGCAGGAAATCATAGAGACACGCCTGCTGATTCACCGCAATGCAGGCTGGGTAGCGTTGCCCTACATCTGGAACGCGGCGAAAACCGACGCGGTGCTGACCCCCGCCGGCGGCGTGCAGCCGATCAGTTGGATTGATGCAAGCGGCAATCCGCGCAGCACCGACTACGTCATACCCAACACCAACAACTGCGCCAACTGTCACGGCGAGGACGTGTTGTTGCCGATCGGCCCGACCGCGCGGTCGCTGAACAAGGATTACGCCTATGCCGGCGGCACCGCCAACCAGCTCGAGCACTGGGGCGCGCTGAATATCCTGAGCGGTGTGCCGGCGGATACCGGCAGTATCCCGGCCATCCCCCTGTGGGGCGACACCAGCGCCTCACTGGATGACCGCGCCCGTGGCTATCTCGACGTCAATTGCGCGCATTGCCATGTCCCCGGCGGCTCCGGCGACACTTCGGGCCTGTACCTGGACTACTTCCGGCCCTTCGGCCTGGAGGTTGGCGAGTGCAAGACACCCGTTGCCGCTGGCGGCGGCTCCGGCGGCCTGAGCTACGACATCGTGCCGGGCAACGCCGCGGAATCCATCCTGGTGTTTCGGATGGCCTCCAACGAACTGGAGGTGCGTATGCCGGAGATCGGTCGCAGCATTGTGCATACCGAGGGCGTCACCCTGATCGCCGAGTGGATCGACGCCATGGCGCCGGTGGCCTGCGGCACGCCGTAGAGCACCGGCCCGCCGGAAGGCCCCGCCACGGATGAGGAAAACGGGGTGGGTGCGATGATGCGCCCACAGGCTTTCTGAAAAAACATCCGCATATGTTAGCGGGCGCACGGTAATCGGATGGGATACTCGGTAGGCTGGTGGTAACTCCATGCTCAAGAGTCGGGCATGCTTTCCCTCGAACCTCCCGAAGCGAGTACAGTCGATGGCTCCGCTCCCCCCTTCTAAGGCAAACCGCTATCAGGTTCTGATTTGCGAAGACCCATTGCCGATCCTGGTGTTTCGCGTCAGGGACGGAAAAGTGATGTTCGTCAATCCAGCGGCTGAGTATTGCCTGAACATCGACACCGGAGAAAACCGCAGTCTCGACGCGCGCAAGCTGTTCGCGCCACAAAGCCGGAATTCCGGGTTCATGGAGCAACTCCTCACCTGTTGCAAAACAGAGTGCTTCGAAGTGCGCATGATCGCCAGAACGGGAGAGCCGTTCTGGGCCGAGGTTACTGTCAAACCATTGCTGTTCGATGGCGATGACTGCGTATTCCTGACACTGACCGATGTCACGGCGCGCAAGACGATGGAAGACCAGCTGCGCAGAATGGCGGAGACCGATTCGTTGACAGGCCTGTGGAACAGACGAAAGTTCATCGCGGAACTGGAACAGGAACAGGAGCGCGTGGAACGCTACATGCGGCCCTGCAGCGTACTGAGCATAGACGTCGACCATTTCAAGGGCTTCAACGATTCCTGCGGTCATGGCGCGGGTGACCAGGCGAAGCTGTGCGGTAGAAATACGATAGTGGCGCTTGAAACCGATCACCCGTACCAGTGGGCCAGTCAGTATTCTGCAGCGACCCCGAAATCCCCTCGAGGTCTGCGCGGATAATCCGGCACGTGATCGCGCTCCCTTGTTAGTGGGCAGGGTCAGTCTTCCTGCAGGCGGTGCTCGGCCTCTCCGGCCAGTACATTTTTGAGGATCTTGCCCGCCGCGTTGCGCGGCAGGGGCTGCGTGCGCAACTCCCACTGGCTAGGAACCTTGTAAGCGGCGAGATGCTGCGCACAGTGTGCCCGTAGCGCGTCCGTGGCGGGCGCCTCAGTGCCACTGGCGACCACCACCGCCTTCACTTCCTGACCCATCTCGGGATGCGGCACACCGATTACCGCGGCCTCGGCCACCTGCGGGTGCAGTTCCAGGCAGTGTTCTATTTCCACCGGGTAGATATTCTCCGCGTTGCGCAGAATCAGGTCGCGGGCGCGGGTGTTGAGATAGAGAAAGTCGCCCTCGAAGTGGCCGATGTCACCGGTGCGCAGCCAGCGCCCCGGAGCGATGGCCTCGTGCGTGGCCTCCGGGTCGCGCCAGTAGCCGAGCATCACCGAGCTGCCGCGAATGCAGATTTCACCTTCGGTACCCGCGGGCAGCGGCTGATCGTGTTCGTCGCGAATGGCGATCTCGATACCCGGGAACACCCGGCCCACGGAGTTCGGATGTGCCAGCAACAGCTCACCCCAGTTGTGTGTGCCCACGCCGGTGGATTCGGTGAGACCGTAACCCACCGCCATGTGGCCGTTGGTGCCGGTGAAACCGCGGGTCATGCGCCCCTGCTGTGCCTCGCTGGTGGGCGCGCCGCCGGACCCGAGGCGTTTTACGCTGGAGACGTCGTAGTCATTGAAACGCGGATGATCCAGCACACGCGACGCCATCCCGCCCAGGGAGGCCCAAGTGGTAACGCGCTCGCGCTGGATCAGTTGCAGTGTTTTTTCCGGGTCGAAACGGCCCACCGACCACACGGTTTTCATGCCCACGGCCAGGCTGGTGATCGCCCCGGTGAACAGGCCGGAGAGGTGAAACAGCGGCGCAGAGAACAGGCCGCAGTTGGGGCTTGCATCAAACTCCTTACCCGCTTCCATATCCAGCATCATCATGCGCAGGCCGCTGAACACGGTGGAGGAGAGAAAGGTCAGCAGGCCCCGGTGGCTCAGCAGCGCGCCCTTGGCGCGCCCGGTGGTGCCGCTGGTGTAGAGAATCAGGGCGGGCTCGTCCTCGTCGATGGTGCAGTCCGGGAGTGTGGCGACAGCGGCTCTTTCAAGCGCGGCGAAATCGTCTTCGATGCACACGATCGGACAGGGCAGGCTGTCCCGGGAGATGCGCGCGAGGCGCTTGCTGTCGCCAATCAGCACTTTGGGTTCTGCGTTGCCCAGCGCGTACAGAATCTCTTCGCGCTGCCACCAGCCGTTGAGCCCGACGCAGATCGCACCGATACTCACGCTGGCCCAGAAGGTGATGATCCATTCGGGGTGGTTGTCGGCGAGAATTGCCACCCGGTCCCCTTTGCCAACGCCGTATTGTTCGCGCAACGCGGTCGCCACGGTGCACACACGCCGGTAGTGTTCGCAGAAGGTGATGCGCTCCCCCTCGCAAATAAGGTATTCGTTGTCGCCGTGGTTGACAGAATTTTCCAGCAGTTCGCGCAGCGAGCGATTGCGCTGCCTGAATACCTTGATGGGCTCGCCGAGCACCTCCTCAATGACGATCTCGAAGGGCCCGCCGGGTGCGATCATTTCCTGTTCTATCTGCTCGACGGTTTTCACGGGCTGCGCTCCTCAGGATCCCGGCAGGGCGTTGATGTCGCCGGGCGCCTGCAACAGTTCGATGCGCGTGCCGTCCGGGTCGGTGACAAAGACCACCTGGCTTCGGTATTCGGGAGTGTTCACGCGGGTATCCTCCAGGCAGTGGCCGCCGGCGCGCAGCACGGCGGCAACCGTGGCGTCGAGATCCACGACGCGAAATGACAGATGCGTGAGCCCTGCACGGTTCATCGGGCGCGGCGCCTCACCGCCCTCGTGACCCGCCTGTGGGTAGTACAGCAGTTCGATACGCATGCCATCGCGCTCCAGGTACACCGCCTGCACCTGCCCGCCGGGCACTTGCAGCAGGGTTGCCGGAGCCTCGCCGGACAGCGCCAGGCGCGACAGCTCCTGAAAACCGAGCACCTCGCAGTAAAAGCTGATGGAGCGTTCCAGCTCGGCCACGCAGAGCCCGATATGTGACAGTCGCAGCGTTGCCATGTTACTCCCCCGACGGGTTTTCCAGCGTGCTTCAGGCGACGATGTCACCCAGTTTTCTGAAATGCGCCGCCGCGTCCTGCGGCAGCACCGGTGGCTGCACGCCGACCGCGTGGCAACCCAGTATGATCTCCGCACTGCGTTCGATGATTTCAACCATATCGGCTGCGCGCCGCAGGCTGCGCCCGGCAACGAGGATGCCGTGGTTGATCATCAGCACTGCCCAGTCGTCGCCCATCGCCTCGCCCACGGCGTCGGCCAGCTCCTGGGTGCCGGGCATGCAGAAGGGGATGCGTGCAATATCGCCGAAGAACGCGGCCTCGGTGGATATGGGCAGGAAGGGCAGGCCGGAATTGGCGAGAATGGTGGCGTTGGGCGCGTGGGCATGAATCACCGCGTTGGCCTCGGGTTTCAGTTCCAGAACACGCGTGTGCATGCACCATTCGCTGGAGGGTGAGCGGCTGCCTGAATCGAGACTCTCCCCCCGGAGGTTGATCCGCACCATCACTTCCGGCTTGAGATCACCCTTGAACAGTCGACTCGGCGTGATCCATAACTCCCCATCGGTGTCGGGTATGCGCACGCTGATGTTGCCACCGGTGGCGGTAACTACCTGCGATTCGTACAGTTCCTGCATGATCTCGACAAGGTCCTGGCGAAGGTCGCCGGGGCCGGCTGCCGGCGGCGCACTGCCTGCGGAGCTTGGCCGCGGTATGGATGCTAGGTCGCCCGGTTCGCCGTGCGCTGCTCGCGCGGCTTTGTAGAGCCGTTCCATGTCGGCGTTCATGTGCTGCAGCGCCATGGCTTTTGCGGCATCGCCCATGAAGGAGATTTCCCCATTCATGGCGCACTCCATAGTATCGATACTGCCGGTGAACATGCCGTCGAGAATTTCAGCGCGCATCTGCAGTTGCACTTCGGCGCCACCGGGCGGCGCGCCGAGCGCGCTGCTTACGCTGCCGCGCTCAAGGCTCAGGTAAAACTCGAGCCCCAGATCGTGCACGGTGAAGTGCAGGGTCAGCGACTGATCCGCGCTGAATGCCCGGATGTCCGGGTCTGCCGCCATGTCTGCGCAAAACTGCGTGAGAATGTTGCGCATCGCCTCGACGATGGCCGTCGGTGCGGCAATGTCTGTTTGCGCGGCAGCCGCCGGGCGTTTTGCCGCGAGTGCATCGCGCTGCAGGTCGGTCACCGCGGGTCCGCCAGCCGCCTGCAGGCGCTCGAGCTCGGCCGCATCGGGCTCGCGGCGCGGGGCGTCCCAGCGGAAGCCGTCCAGCACGGTGGGGTTGAGCACGTTGGCAGGACGTTCGCCGCGCAGCAACTGCAGCAGCCCCTGCGACACGCTGGCACCCTGGTGTGCGGCGACCTCCAGCGTGTTGCCTGCGGAGTGCGGTGTGCAGATGACCGCCGGGTGTTGTACCAGCGGGTGATCGAAACCGGGAGGCTCCATGGCAAAGGTGTCGAGGGCGGCGCCCGCGAGGTGGCCGTTCTCCAGCGCGTCTACCAGTGCCTGTTCGTCGACAAGTGCGGCGCGCGCGGTATTGATGAAAAACGCGCCCGGTTGCATGCGCGCGAACTGTTCCGCGCCCAGCATCCCGGTGGTGGCCGGCGTTACCGCGGCGTGCAGGCTGACGAAGTCCGCGCTGCGCAGCAGCGTGTCGAGATCGACCAGCCGGCAGCCCGCGAGTGCCGCCTGTTCGGGCGTGACGAACGGGTCCGCCACCAGCAGGGTGGCTTCGAAACCCGCCAGTCGCCGGGCCACGGCTTTGCCCACCGCGCCGAGGCCCACGAGGCCGATGGTTTTGCCCCACAGCTCATTGCCCTGCAACTGGCTGAACGCCTGGCCCATCTTGCCCATGTTGCCTGCGCTGCACTCGGGGTCCCGCAGGAACGCCGATGCCGCAGGCAGCTTGCGCGCGAGATTCAGGATGAACGCCACCGTGAGATCGGCCACCGCGACCGCGTTGCGCCCCGGCGCGTAGAGCACCGGCACGCCGAAAGCGGTGCAGGCATCCACGTCCACGTTGACCGCATCGCCGCGACAGGCCGCCACCACACGGAGCCCCGGCAGTTGCTGCAATGCCGCCGCATCCAGCACGTCGACCTCGGTCACGAATATCTGTTTGCCCTGCAGGGCCTGCACCACTCCGGGCCCGGTGAGCAGGCGCTTTGCTTCACGAAAGCTCGCGTACTCCACGTCCATCAGCGGTCGCAGGCGCTGCAGTGAAGCCTCGTCGAAGGCCGCCGAGATCAGCGCCCGGGGCGCTGGTTCAGGCGCGCCAGCGCTCCGCGCTGCAACAGGTGCTTCACGCAGCACACGTGGCAAGAGGTGATCAACCGCCACCGGCGCAGTTGTCGTTTGTGCCTGTTCGCGATAGCGCAGCCAGGTGTCGAAGAGCTGTGTATTTACTGCGGCGTTTTCAGCGCGCGGTGCGAAGTGCCGGCGCTCGTGGCACAGGGCGGCGCAGGCTTGAGCAAAGTTGTTGTAGAGGCCGCTTGCGATGCCGGCGCAGATAGCCGCTCCCAGCGCGCTGGTCTGCCAGGCCTCGGGTACGCTGACAGACGTTGCGCCGATGTCCGCCACCAGTTGCGCGAACACATCGCTGCGTGACAGCCCCCCGCAGAGGGTGACCGAGGTGGTGTCGAGCTGCTTGCTCCCGGCCGCTGCCAGGGTTGCCGCCAGACGCTCGCGATTGGCGCGCAGTGCGCAGGCGCAGCCTTCGGCTGCAGCGCGTGCGAGATGCCGGGCCGGTGCGGGGTCATCGGCGCAGCTCATATGGCTCAGGGCGAGTTGCCCCACGGGCATGGTGGGTGCTGACAGATCGAGCATGTCGGCGCCCAGTGTGGAGAGCATGCCGGCTGCCCCCGGTTCGGAGTTATCGGCTTCCGCGAACAGGCGTAGCTCGGGTTGCGGTGCTTCGGGAAACAGCGTGCGCGCCAGCAGGCTCAGTGAATATCCCATCGCGCCGCTGTTGCTCTCCAGCACCCAGCGCCCGGGCACTGCGTGGTGGGCACCCAGCATTGCGCCGCTTGCATCCAACACGGGTTCATCCAGCACCACCTGTACCGGCGCGGTGGTGCCCGCCACCACGGCGCAGTGTCCGGCTTCGGTGATGGCTGCCCCCAGCAGGCTGAGTTGCGTATCCGCGCCGCCCATCGCGACGCATACGCCTTCCGCCAGGCCGAGATGCGCGCTGGCGGCGCCCGAAAGCCGACCGAGTACGCTGCCCGATTCCACGATGGGCGGGAACAGTGAGCGCGGCAGGTCCATTTCGTCGATCAGTTCCCAGGCCCAGTCTTTGCTGTGCAGGCAGAACAGGCCCGAAGCGCTGGCCTGTGTTGCATCCATGGCGCGCACGCCGCAGAGTTGTTCCGCCAGCCATTCGCCGCAGCCGTACACGCCAGCCGCGCGCGCAAAGGCCTGCGCGTCGTTTCGCTGCAGCCACAGCAGGCGCGCGCTGACATGCATCGGCAAGGAGGAGGAGCCGGTTGTGCGCAGCAGCGCCTCCCCCCATTTGTCTGCGATTTCGAAACACTCGCCGGCGGCGCGCGCATCGTTGTTGGGTACCGCCAGCAACGCATTGCCGGCAGCGTCCGACACCACGCTGCTGAAGCGCATTGCCGAGATGGCCAGTGCGCTGACATCGCTGCCATCGCTGCCTGCCTGCGCGAGTGCATCGCGGGCGGCGCGACCGAGCGCGGCGTACAACTCATCCAGGTCGATATCAAAACCGGTGCCGAAGGTGCCGGGTGCGGCCGTGACACGCCAGGCGCTTGCTCTGCCCGCGAGTGCGCCGGTCTCGGTATTCACCAGCAGGCAGCGCACGCCGCTGCCGCCGAGATCGATACCCATCAGCCAGGGTTTGGGCATGCCTATTATCCTTAAAATGCGCAGGGAAACGTTCCGCCGATTGGGCATCAATGCTATCATCAGACAAGCGTCTTAAAAAGCACGAGGCAGTCCTCCATGAGTGAACGCATTCCCCTTCCCATGCCCTTCGGCTGGTTCCGCGTGGCGGAATCGAAAGACCTGGCGGCGGGCGAAGTGAAGGCCGTGCACTATCTGGGCAAGGATTTCGTGCTGTTTCGCTCGGAGGCCGGCAACGCAAGCGTCATGGATGCCTACTGCCCGCACCTGGGTGCGCACCTTGGCCACGGCGGCGAAGTGGTGGGCGAGAGTATCCGCTGTCCGTTTCATCACTGGCGTTTCGACGGCACCGGGCAGTGCGTGGAGATACCCTATGCGCAGCGTATTCCCGCGCGGGCGCAGCTTAAAACCTACCCGAGCTGTGAGAAGAACGGCATTATTTTCATGTGGCACCATCCGCACGACACGCCGCCCCACTGGGAGGTACCAGACATTCCGGAGCTGGTAGCGGAAGAGGGCTGGCTGGATATTGTCTATCACACCGCGCGCGTGCGCAGCCACCCGCAGGAAATGGCTGAAAACGTGGTGGATTCGGCGCATTTCCGCTACGTGCACGGCACGCCGGATATTCCCGACAAGACCTTCACTTTCGACGAACATATCATGCGCGCGTATCAGGGCCTGACCTTCACCACGCGCGAGGGCGAGCTCAAAGGCAGTGTGGACATCGAGTCACACGGCGGCAGTATCGGCATCACGCGGTTCAAGGGCATTGGCGAGACGCTGCTGGTGATTACCGGCACGCCGGTGGATGAGGAACTGCACGAGTCGATTATCCGTTTTCGTTCCAGGGTGCTGGATGGCGATGCAGCCACGGCAAAGGCCATTGGCGATGCCTTCATCGCCGAAGTCACGCGCCAGCACAGCCAGGACGTGCCCATCTGGGAGCACAAAAAATTCCACGAGAACCCGGTGCTGTGTGACGGCGACGGGCCAATTCACATGATTCGCAAGTATTACCAGCAGTTTTATGTCTGAGAATCAGCTTGCAAAATGATTCCGGGAGCGCCTGCAAATGAATAACGCGCCGTTCATCGTGATCACAGCCGATGCGCATGCCGGCGCTTCCATTGGGGCCTATCGCGATTATCTCGAAAGCGAATACCACGCGGAATTCGACGCCTGGCGGGAGAATGCCCGCAGCCCGGCTATAAAGCATGTGAGCAAGAAAAAGGAAAAGAACTGGAACTCGGCATTGCGGCTGAACGACCTGCAGTCGGACGGCGTTGTCGGCGAAGTGATATTTCCCAACACCGTGCCGCCGTTTTATGCGCAGCCTTTCCACATTTCACCGCCCCCGACGCCGCAGGATTATCGTCTGCAACTTGCCGGAATGCGCGCGCACAATCGCTGGCTGGCAGAGTTTTGCGCCGAGGCGCCCGCACAGCGTGCTGGCATCGGCCTCATTCATCTGAACAACATTGACGATGCCATCGCGGACGTGGAGTGGATAGCCAGGCACAATCTGCGCGGCGGTGTGCTGCTGCCGCTACCCTCGCCTACAGAGTCGCACCTTGAGCCGTTGAATAGCCCGCACTACGACCGCTTGTGGGCCGCCATCCAGGACTGCAACCTGGTGATGAACCAGCACTCCGGGCAGGGTTCCCCCTACTACGGCGAAGCGCAGGGTTCGAAAGCGCTGTGGGCCATGGAAATGTCGTTTTACCTACAGCGCGGCTACACCAGCCTGATCATGGGCGGCGTGTTCGAACGCTTCCCGCGGCTGCGCTATATACTCACTGAATCGGGCAGCGCCTGGGCGCCGCGGCTCATGCAGCAGATGGACGCCATGTACCTGGCATGGAAGGCGGGCTATATCGGTGAGATCGATACCTCGAAAGACCCTGCGCTGCAGGAGCCGCCCAGTTTCTACGCGAAACGCAACTGCTGGTACGGCGCCAGCTTTCCCTCGGTGGCCGATGTGAAAGGCCGCTATACAGTGGGCGTGGATCGTGTGCTCTGGGGCAATGACTATCCACACTATGAAGGCTGTTATCCCTACTCGCGCGAGAACATGCGCTTTGCATTTTCAGAAATAGATGAACAGGAAGTGCGCATGATGCTGGGCGAAAACGCGGCTGCGCTGTATGGGTTTGATCTGCAAGCGCTGCGCGCTGCGGCGGACAGCGCCAATATCACGCCGGCCCAGGTGGCCGTGCCGCTGGATGAGATACCGGCGGATTCCACCTGTATTACGTTTCAGCGGGCGCGCGCGATGGCTGCCAGCTGAACCTGCTGTGTCATCGCTTGAGGGTGATTTCTGAACCGCGGGTATTCGCGGCGCAGGACACTGCCGTCGGTGGACGCACCGCCAGGCCCGTGGCATGCTCGATACGGAGGACTGTGAGCGCGCAGCCGCAAACTGACGCAGGAGAATAGCAATTGACGAGACCATCGGTATCGGGTGAGTTCGAGGCCTTTCTGGCACGCTACCCCGATACGCGGATGCTGGAAGTATTAACGCCCGACATGAACGGCATTTTTCGCGGCCGGCGCATCCGCATCAGCGAGTGGCAGAAGTTGCAAAGCGGAGGACTCAGAGCGTCCCTCTCGCAGGCACTGCTAACCACCACGGGGAATTACCGGCACGAGGTGGAGGCTGGCCTTGCCGGTGGGGAGCCGGATCGAACCCTGCTGCCCGTGCCGGGTTCCCTGGCGCCAGTGCCATGGCTGGATTCACCCACGGGACAGGTTATCGCCAGCCTCTATGATGAACAGGAACAGCCCTGTTGGTCGGACCCGAGGCATTTGCTGGACCGCGTTGTAACGCGCCTGAGGAATGCGGGACTGCGGCCGGTGGTGGCCACCGAGCTGGAGTTCTTTCTGCTGGCGCCCGGCTACGCGCAGAATCCACGCCCACTGTGCGGCGGCGCCGACAGCCCCGGCGGGGCGCCTGCGGGTGATCGCGCTGCCGCGCTCGAAGACCTGTGGGCGAACGACGCCTTTATCGACGAGATGCATGCGGTGTGTGATGCGCAGAATGTACCGCTTACGGCGATTCAGCGGGAAAGCGCTCCGGGGCAATGGGAAATCAACACCCACCATGTGGAGGACCCACTGCAGGCCTGCGATCATGCCCTGCTGCTCAAGCGCATCGTCAAGGGCGTGGCGTTTCGTCACGGTATCGGCGCGACCTTCATGGCCAAACCCTTTGCCAACAGCGATGGCAGCGGCCTTCATGTGCACACCAGTTTGCGCAATGCGCAGGGCGAAAACCTGCTGCTGGACGCCGACAACCACAGCACGCCGGCGGTGTCGGCCATGTTGCAGCATGCCGTTGGGGGTCTGCTGGCAAGCATGCCCGACGCAATGGCGATTTTCGCGCCGAATGCGAATTCCTACCGGCGCTTTTTGCCGGGCACCTGTGTGCCGCTTTCGCCCTGCTGGGGATATAACCATCGCGATGTCAGCGTTCGGCTGCCGGTAGCCCGTGGCGACAACTTCCGGCTGGAACACCGTGTCGCGGGCGCCGATGCCAACCCGTATCTGGTTGTGGCGGCGGTGCTGGCGGGGATGCTGCTGGGAATAGAGCAGCGGCTTGTGCCAGCGCCCATGCTGGAGGAGGCCTCTGTGCTGCCCTCTATGACGGCGCGTCTGCCGCTGCGCTGGGAACAGGCCCTGGATGTCGCCGCGCAATCTGCATGGCTGCCGAGCGTGTTTGGCGAAAGCTACACCAAGGCGTTTCTGACCATGCGGCGGGTAGAGTGCGATGCTTTTCACAGGCATGTGCCCGATATCGACTACGCCTGGTATCTGCGTTCCGTTTAACGGTATTCGCCCGGCGGTGCTCCCGGGAGTGCGCCACAGCTCCCGCCCAACTGCCCGCCTGCACAGTTCTCAGCGGCCTGCCGGCGTCACCTGGCGGAACGTCAGGTTGATACGTGGCGCATGGCAGCGCGCGGTCTTGCGAATACCGTGCTTCCAGTTCTCCTGGGTGGCGCCGCGCATCACCAACAGGCTGCCGTCTGGCAGGTCGATGCTGCGTGTAGGCAGTTCGCCCGCGGTCTTGTGTTTGAAGTACATGCGTCGGGTGGCGCCGAGGCTGAGCGAGGCAATCACCGGCTCCGGCCCCAGTTCCGGTTCGTCGTCGGCATGCAGGCCCATGCTGTCTTTGCCGTCGCGATAGTAGTTCAGCAGCACGCTATTGAAGTCGCACCGGCAGAGATATTCAACCTGCTTGCGCAGACGCGCGAGTTCCGCATTCCACGCCTGTGGCGAATGGCTCAGGCCCGAGTAGGTGTAGCGGGCGCCGGAATCCCCGAACCAGGCTATCAGCCGTGGCTGCATGTGGGTCTTGCCGTAAACGGTAATATGCTCCTCGCGCCAGGGAACCTCCGCGATCAGCCGCTGTAACAGGGCGCTGGTATCACGCAGGCCTGCGTCGCTGAAGTACAGCAACTCCGCGCCGGGAAGATCAATACGTTCCGGCGTGTCTGCGGGCTGTAGCGAGAATTGGGAGGTCAGTGACACACGCCAAGCATAACATTCGACGAGGCGCTGCCGCGAAAGTCAGCGAGCTAAAGCCAGTGAAGCGGTCGGGCTTCAGCCGCGCTCTCAGATCACCAGTTCAGGTTGCGCCACGAGCATGACGTCGCGGTTTCGACGCGCCTCGTGTACGCCGGCCACCGCGCTGCAGAACAGCTCATCCAGCGCTTTGCCGGTACCGCCTTCGCACTCAAAGGAACTGCGTCCTTCCTGGACCAGAGCCATCACCATCAACAATTCCCTGGGATCCAGGTGAATGGTTGCCCCTTCGGCATTGTGATTCATCAGGTTCATGGTTATTTCCTCCATACGGTCTTGTGCGGGCAGGTCTTGCGAGGCGGGCGCGCTGCCAGTTCGGGCGCGCCACACCAACGCTGTCCCGCCATTCATTTGTAGCAAGCGCCGAGCGCACCGCCAAAGAATAATGTGCGAAAAGTGTAGATAATCGAGAAGCCCGGGGGCGCTCAGGGGTATCTCGCATCCGCGGCAGATTGCTTCTATCATGAGGCGCAACGCGAACGCTGGAGACAGCAACATGGATGCGTCCACACAAGCCACCACCGTGCAGATAGATATAGTGTCAGACGTGGTCTGCCCCTGGTGTGTGGTGGGCTATCTCCAGCTTCGCGAGGCGCTGGCTATGCTGTCTGAAGACGTGGTGGGACAGGTGCGCTGGCACCCTTTCGAACTCAATCCGCAGATGCCCGCACAGGGCCAGGATCTCCGCGAGCACCTGGCGGCGAAGTACGGGGCCAGTGAGTCGCGTGGCACAGCAGTGCGCGAGCGGCTGGTCAGCGCAGGCGAGGCGCTCGGCTTTCGCTTTGATTATTTCGAGGGCATGCGCATGGTGAATACCTTTCGCGCCCATCAGCTTCTGCACTGGGCGCAGGCGCAGGGGTTGCAGACCGAATTGCAGATGGCACTCTTTTCAGCCTTCTTCAGTGAGCGGCGCGATGTCAGTGACCCTGCTGTTCTCGTTGAGACCGCGGCTGCTGCCGGCCTCGATGCGGGCGCGGCGGAGGAAGTGCTGGCCGATGGCCGTTACGAAGCAGCGGTAAGGGAGGCGGAGCGCTACTGGCAGGAGCGCGAGGTATACGCGGTGCCGACGTTCTTTTTCGATCAACAATACAGCGTACCGGGCGCGCAAGAGGCTGAAACCTTCGCGCGAGTTTTGCGCAAGCGGGTGGCTGCTAACAAGTCATGACGGTCGAGTCTGGATCCGATGAAGACGCTCTGCTGCGAATCCGTTGTAGTGACCAAACGCTGCTGGCATGCAACCCGCCGGCCTGTGCTTTGCTGGAGCAGCCCGCCGAGAGTTTGAGCGGCTCACACTGGATGCAGGCGCTCGGATGCGATCCTGCCACGCGGCTTGCGCTGGAGCCTGTGTTGCACGCGATGGGCAGGGTTTACCTGCCGGTATTCATGCTGCGCGCTGGAGGTGAGAACGAGCTGCCGGTGGCGGGCATGCTGCGCCCCGCCGGTGAGCAGGCTGCAACCGAGCGGGTGTTGTATCTCTGGCGCGTACACGATGGCTGTCTCGACACACTCGCAACGCCCCCGGGAGCATCGGATGTGTTGGCGGTATTCGGGCTGGACTGCCTGCGTGCCACGCAGTTGCCCGGGCAGGAGGAAACTACAGTCCTGCTGCAGAAAATTCGCGACAGCCTGGCGGATATCGTACGTCCGGGGGATGCGGTGGCAGCACCGGTGGACACTGCAATTCTGGTGGTGTTGCACGATGTGGAACTCACCGCCGCGCGAGATATCTGTCGCGCGCTGCTCTCGCACCTGCACCGCAGTCACGCGCGAGGCGGCCTGCGGCTCTGTGTGGGTCTGGCGCGCATGCACAGTGATCGCAGCGCTCAGGCGACCCTGCTTGAAGCCAATCGGGCCTTGTTGCGCTCGCTGTATGCGGGCGCGCAGGAGCAGTTGCGCGAAAGCAGGGCCGACGATTTCGCGCTGCTGGTGGCCGCCGCCCTGCATGCCGATGGCCTGTTCAGTGCCCATCCTGCTGCAGCCGGTACCGGGCTGCAAGCGGCACCGGCGCCCGCCAGGCGTGCGCCACCGCCGTCGCTGCAACCCGTCGAGCGGGGCATTGAGGGCTATGTCGCCGACAATATGGAAGGTGCGGTCGATCAGGCCATGTTCCTCGCCGCGCTGGATGTGCCCATTGCGATTCTGGGTCCCGCCGGTACCGGTAAAATGTATGTCGCCAGAATCATCCACGAGGCGACTGGCGCGGCGCCCGACATGCTGGTGCAGATTGACTGCCGCGAGTTTCGCGGCCGCAATGAGGCCAACAAGCGGTTGTCGCGGGAGCTCGCGGGCAGCGAGGGCAGGACGCTGGTGTTTAAATCCCCGCACCTGATGCACGCCGATGTGCAACTCAAGCTTGCACGGCAGATTAGTTCGCGCACCCTCGCCGACGTTAGCCCGCCGCGGTCACTCCCGCGGGCCAAGCTGATTGCCCTGTTCCCCGACCGGCTGGAACGGCTGATGCGGCGCGGAGAGCTCAGCACGCCGCTGGCCAGCGCGTTCGCCGGCTTTCCGATCACCGTGCCGCCCATCAAGGATCGGAAACAGGCGGTATTGCGCTGGGCGCACAAGATTCTCGGCCAGGAGGGCGCCCGCCGGGATCGCGACCTGAAAGGTTTTACGCCCGATGCCGAACGCGCGATGCTGCTGTATGACTGGCCCGGCAACATCAGCGAGATGCGTCAGTGCATCAGTGCCGCGCTGGACAGAACCGACAAGGACTGGTTGACCCCGGTAGATCTGGGTCTGTTCAAGGGTATCGATCCCGAGGGAACAGCCTTCGTTGCCGATTCACAGCCGTTTCTCGAAGTGGCGCAGTCCGCCGGCGAGGAGACCGACGCCTATGTGCCCTCTGCCATCGAGCGTCTGGATGTAGCCCTGGCGGAAGCCGTGAATTCGATGCTCGCTGTGGAGTTGCTCAAGCCGCTGGGCGCATGGCTGGAGGACGATATCGTGCTCGCGGTACTTGATCGCTACCGCGGCGACCTGCGTCGAAGTGCGGGGTTCCTGCACACCAGGCCTCGCAATATCAGCCGCTGGTTACCGAAAATTCAGGAGCGGGAGGAAGAGCGAAGCAGCAGCGCCCTGTGGCAACAACCGGCCAGACTGCTACGCGAGTGGGCACGCGAGTCTCCGCAACTGGAGGAATCACCCCTGGCTGTGTTGGAAGGCACGCTGCGGGCGCACGTTGAGCGCCAGGCGGCGGGCATGAGCGCGGCCAAACGGGCGCTTATCATGGGCGTTTCCACGCCTACCTATCTCAAGCGATTGCGCGAGGCGGGTGAACGATGAAGCCGCAACGCCAGGCGCAGGAACCGGATGACTAGCCATGCAGGAAAAGGACGCGAAGAAAGCAGGGCGCAAAGCGCGCCGCAATGACAGAGGTCGACCGGAGAAGACGGTGGATGACTATGCGCAGGAGTTCGATCAGCTGCGTGAGACCGAGTTGCCCATAAGTCTCGGGTTTTCCGCACGCCTCAACATGCTCTGGGATCTGGCCGGCGCCGCGCCCCCGCAAACCGAGGGCCGCCTGATCAGCGTGATGGGCATAAACCGCGAGTGGCGTGAGTCAGACGTGCGCAAGTGGTTGCAGAAAGACGTGCTGCCGTCACGCCTCGACCTGCACAACATGGTGCGCTTTCTCGTTGCCCAGTTGGATGAGGGGCAGGATGTGCGCCGTTGGGAGGCCTTCCTGGTATACGGCTCGCCCATCGTGTCTTCGCCGGTGAGTAGTGCGATGTACCGTGAGGACCAGACGCGGCGCGAGATCGCCTCGACGATCTTTGCGCAGATCACGGATGAATACGGCATTCCTCCCTCGGCCTATGCAGCCGATGAAGTGTTCCAGCGCTGCCTGACCCTGATGCACAAGTTCAATATCTATGAACTGCGTGATTTTCAGTCTGGTCACCTGGAGCCCTTCAAGAACTATATGTTTCCCGCGCAATAGCCAGCCCCGGCCTTTGCGGGCCGGGCCTGAGAGTTATGTAAATGCCCTCATCATCGCCGATGTCAAGAGATTCCACCGCGCCCCGGCAAGCCTGGTAATTTTACCGTCTCGAACCGCGAAGACCCGGTATAAAAGGGCTTTGCCGATTCCGCTGATCGCAGTTGCCCGCTCCCGCCCTCTCGAAAAGTCTACTTTCTGGAGAAATCTCCAGTTTTAGCTTGAAGCACTTCCGGCGCTTACAAATACTGTGATGGCATCTTCAACGGCGCGCTCAGGCTGCGCCACTTGGGAAAAATACGAGGGCGAAAATGAGTAACGCAACCGAAGAGATGGACATCAGCGGCGTCAAGGTCGCCGTTGTCGACGATGCCAAAACCATTCGAATGATGATGTCACATACGCTGCGCGGCATGGGCTGTGAAGTGGAGTGTGCGGAAGACGGCTACAAGGCGCTGGGTATGTTGCGCCGCTTCAAGCCCGATCTCATCTTCCTCGACATCACCATGCCGGAACTGGATGGCTACCAGACCTGTTCTTTGATCCGCAATGCGGAAGATACGAAAAACACACCGGTGGTAATGCTTTCTTCATCGGATGGCATTTTCGATATCGCCAAGGGGCAGGCGCGCGGCGCCACGGCCCACGTCACCAAGATCCCGCCGGACAGCGTCCTGCGAGAGCTCATCTTCAATCACACACAGAAGAAGGCGGCTGCCTGAGCATGGCTATCTCGGCGCTACAGTCCCTGGAACTGATTGAACGCCTGCACGCGTATGACGGCGTCGCGCCGCCCAAGCGTGAAAACGAGGGGCGCATGCAGTGGGTGGGTACGTTTCTGGGTGTCGCTGGTGTGCCTGTGCTCGTCGGCGAAGGTGAACTGGCGGAAGTCATAGAGACGCCGCGTGTCACCCCCATCCCCGGTACCAAGGCCTGGGTGCTGGGCGTTGCGGCTTTCAAGGGTGGCCTGTTGCCGGTGCTGAGTGGTGATGTGCTGTTTCGCAACCGCAGCTACACCGGCCGCGTGCGTGACTACAGCATGGTGATCAAGCGCCCCGGTCTGTATTTCGCTATCACCTTGAGCAGTGTGCAGAGAGATATCCGCTTTCCGCTTGAAGAACGCATCATGGATCACCCGGTAGACCCGGATTTTGCCAGGTTTACGCTGGGAGGCTTCAAATATAGAGGCGAGTTTCTCGCCGTGCTGGACATAGACAAACTAGTGGGAGACGAGGACATATCCAATGCCGCCGCCCCACGAGATTCTTTGGCGAAGGGGAAGAGCAATGAAAACTAAAATCAAGAATGGAGCGTCCAGTTTCTGGGTAGTCGTAATGACGCTGGGAATCGCTGCCTGTCTGGGCGGAGTGTTGTACACCTTCTACATGATCCAGGAGGAAGCAGGGCAGGAAGGCGAACACCGTCTTGCGGCGCAGCAGATGCGCCTGCTTTCCCAACAGATCGCAGCCAATGCGCGGGCTTCCGCGCAGGGTGACAGGGCGACCTTTGAGGATCTGAAGAGCAACATCGGCAGCTTCACCATGGAGCTTGGCCAGATGCAGGCCAGTGACCTGGAAAGCGAACTGGAGCGCATCAACGAGCGTTGGACGCCGGTGATCGATTCCAGCAGAGCGCTGCTTGGGGCGAGTGACCGGGTCGTATTCCTGCACTCGGTATCCGCCGAACTCGAGCAGAACATCAAGCCGATTCAAAGCGAATTCGCCGGGGTAGTGGATATCCTGCGCGACGAAGACGTGTCATCCGAGACCATCGTCGCGGCACAGAAAACGCTCTGGCTGACCGAGCGTATAGCTCGCAACATCGAGAAAATCCTCGCCGGGGGCAGCGAAAGCCAGGCGGCAGCCGACGAGTTCCGCACGGATGCGGCGGACTTCATGCGCATTGTCGACGCGCTGAATAACGGCAGCCGGATCATGGGCGTCGACCAGTTGACTGATCCCGATGCGCTCGAGGCAGTGCGGCAGGCCTCCAGTCTGTTCAGTGTGGTATCAGCTTCCATTGAGCAGATTGCAGGTGCCTCACCCGAGTTGAGAGAGGCGGCGCAGGCGCGCGAAGCGATTATTGTGAACTCCGATGCGCTCTCGGATGCCGTATCCGCGCTGGAGCCCGCAATCGAGAAAATGGCTGTCGCCAAGCTGGGTAACCGCAGCACGCTGATGGCTTTCTTCGGGGCCCCCGCGCTGCTGTCGGTGGGTCTGTTGGTCGCGATGTACCGCTCACAGCGTCGTCGTGTGCTCTATACCGAGCAGGGTGTTTCCGCCATTAACGGTGCCCTGGTGAAAATCGCTGAAGGTGACCTGACGGTGAAAGTGCCCGAGAGCAACTCGGTAACACGCGAAATCGCCCGGGAGATCAACGCGTCTACCCAGCGGCAGCGCGAATTGATCCGCAATATCAAAATGCCGTTTGAGGTTTCCAAGGAAGGCATCAAGGCGATTGGTGTGTCTGCCGAAGGGCAGGTGGAGAAGGGCCGCGAACTGACTCGCTCCGTAGCTGATTCAGTGGCGGCCACCACCGAGATGGTGCGCACCAGCGAAAAGATCAAGGCATCGACCGGGGAAGCGGCAACCACCTCCGAGCGCAACCGTCAGCGAGTGGCACAGGGTTACGAGCTTACCAAGGATATGTCCAAGGCTTCTGCCGACGTGCGAGAAGCCGTGCAGGAAACCTCCAAGTCGGCGAAACGTCAGGGGGAGCTTATCCAGTCGGTAACGTCTGCGGCCGAATACATCCAGGCGCTGAATACCAAGATCTCGGTAGTGGCAATCAACACGCGGATTGAGGCGGAGAAAGCCGGCGAGCACGGGCGGCCCTTCCTGGGTATCGCCGAGGCCATCGGCGATTTGCTGCGCGAGGCGGAAGAAGAGGGTCGCAAGATCATCTCCGAGGTTCGCATGCTGCAGAACCTGTCCGCCGACAACCTGGCAAGCATGGAAAACACCGTGGGTACGGTGGTGACCATCCTCGAGTACATCGAGCGCCTCGACAGCTCGCTGGAAGAAATCAACGCGGGCTCTTCGGCAATCACATCAATCATTAACTCGGTGGACGATGCCGCAGGCCAGTCCGCCAGCACCTCGCGCCTGATCAACTCCGCGATGGACGAAATTCGTGAACGCAACCTGGATATCAGTGAATACAGCGAGTCCACGCAGGTGGGCGTGAAGAGTCTCATGTCTTCCATGCGCGAAGTGGCAGAGAGCCTGAGCCAGTTCAAGATTGCGCAGGACGAGCGAGACGGCCAGGTGAATATCGCGGAAGTGGAAGACCTGAAACAGATTCAGAGCGCCACCAGGATTTATCGCGAAGAAGAAATGCAGGCGATGGAGAAAACTCCAGACGTGCGGGCATCGGTGTAACCACCAATGCCCTCGCGGGCGCTGAGTCTATAGGGAGGCAAGCAGTGAACAAGAAACCGGACATCGTATCGCTCAAGTGGGTTACCGGCTTGATGAACGCCCAGGCCGATCATGCCGAGGCGGCGTTGGTGGAGTACAGCAACGACCCCTCCCAGAGGCAGTCATTGTTGCGCTGCATGTGGGCTGTGCACCAGATCACATCTACCCTGCGTGCGCTTGGAATGTACAAGGCCGAGATGCTTACGCTGGAGATGGAGCGCAGTCTCAACTTTCTCTACAAAGACAAACTGGTGGGAGAGCGTCGCAAACTGGCGATGGGCGGCCTGATGCAGGCGCTGAAGATTATTCCCGCCTATCTCGATTACACGCAGAGCGTGCGCCAGGACACCGGGCATGGCCTGGAGCAGTATGTGAATGACCTGCGGCGCTGGTCCGGCGAGAAGCCGCGTCCCAGGGCTTTCTTTTTTCATATGGAGATACCCGCGGAGCTGGGAATCAGCCAGGACGCCGCGAGAGGCTCTGATGAGGAGATCAAGGCCCGCGCCAATGTCATGCTCGCGCTGTATCTGGAAATGGCCAAGCAGGGCCTGCGCCGCCGCAACGTGGGCGACAGTATGAAGACGGTGGCGCGCATCGCTCGCAAGATGCAGTTGCTGTTCGCGGGCTCCTTGCCCGAACGCTACTGGCTGACGATGATCGGTCTGTGTGAAGGCATTGCCGGCGGGCTGATCGTGCCGGACGAATGTATTGCCCAGATCTTCAAATCCGGCGCCTTTGCAATCAAGTACGCGCGTGAAAATGGCGGCCAGGTTGATGATTCGATGGATTACGATGGCTATCTGCAGCAGATGCTTTACTACATCGCATCCTGCCGCGGCAGGCCTGTGCACATCGCGAATGTTCGCGAGGTGTTTGGTATCGACGAATCCACGCTGCAGGACGCCAACCATGGCCTGATTCACAGCGACGCGATCATTATTGCCATCAATGGCGCTCTCGGTCAGTTGCATACGGTAATGGAATTTCTCAACGCCAACGACCTCAGCGCAATGTCGCTCAAGGATGAGGAAGCTGGCGCTGACCTGAATGATGCGCTGGAGGCGGTGCAGGCGGCTGAAGATCGACTGATCGCAGCCGGACAGATCGCGCATGCGGACTCGCTGGGCAACGTGGCGAAACGCTTCAAAGCCATTGTCAGCAGCCTGCAAAGTGGTGCCGGCCACTCGCACGCCAATACCATCGACCAGATTATCCGCGGCATCGTCGACGTGACACTCGACCTGGAGCACAAGATCCATCATGGCCTTGGCAGCTCCGTATCGGGGCGTGAATACGAGCGCCGGGAAAGCGTGGTCAATGCCACTTTCAAGCAAATGGGACTGGTAGAGAACTCCCTGCATCAGATTTTGCGTCGCAAGGCGCTGAAGAGCGCACTCGACAAGAAGCCGGCGGATGAGTCCGGCACCCTGCGATTGACGCTGGCTCTGAACCGTTACCTGAACAAGTCCGACAAGGGCCACGACGAGTTGCGCCAGGCCGTGCGCGACGCAGACAACGGCGATCCGGATCTGGATCTGCTGCACACTCTCGCGTCGCGATTCCTCGACGAGCAGGAAACCCTGCCCGATCGCAAGGCGATAGACCAGGCACTGGCTTCGCTGGATACGATAACCGGCGCGCTGCAGTTCGCGTCCATGGATCGCGAGGCACGCGTCATCGAGCGCTGTCACCGCTGGTTGGCCGCTGCGAGCGATGCCGGCGCCGTGCGAGAGGACGATGCTTTCCGCTGCTTTGCCGAGGCTTTTGCGCAGCTCGAGATGCACATGCAGCGTTCGTTGGTCGATCCACTCGATGACACCTCGCACATGCTGGCCCTTGCAGAGCAGCGTGCGGCGGAACTCGGTCAGTTCATGGCCAGATTGTCCCCTGGTCGCAAAGCCGGTGCTATTGCGTCGGGGGCGTCGCCCCAGGCTTCTCTGGTCAAGGATGCCGCGATCGCGCCGGAGTTCCGCGAGGTTTTTATCGAGGAAGCGGAAGAGATTACAGCAGAGCTTGCACGGCTGACCACTGAATGGCTGGGCGAGCCCGGGGCGAACGATGTGTTGCGCGATATTCGCCGTCATTTCCACACCTTCAAGGGTAACGGTCGGGCGGTGGGCGCCAATGTACTGGGCGAACTCGGCTGGGCAGCGCAGGACATGCTCGATCGTTCGCTGGACGGCGAGCTTGCGCCGACGGCGGAAGTGCGCCAGCTGGTGAGCGAAGTTGTTGAGGCGCTGCCGGCGCTGGTGGAATCCTACAACGGTGAGGAAGGCCCGGACGTTGAACGCATCCGCACGCTGACCAACCGCTGTTTTGCGGCTGCCAACGTGGGTGGCAGCAGCGGTGGTGGTCAGGCGGCCCAGGCAGACGACAGTCTCGGGATGCGCGCGATCAACGCTACAGAACCCCTGTCGCACTGATCGGGTTGAAACGTCGCCGTATGAACGGGAGAAGAACGATGCAGACGGATAAGAGTCCTGGGGCACATGAGGCTGACGAGATCATTGATGTCGAGGAGCAGACCGAAGAAGAAAGGTTGCAATGGCTTCTTGAAATGGATCTCTCCGAGCCCGAGGAAACGCTCTTCAAAGTGGACGGCGAAGAGTATCGGGAAGAGGATTTGTCGGCCTTTGAGGCTGAGGTGGCCGCTCGCCCGATGTTCCGTGGCAATGCCGGCGGTGACGACCTGGCGAACTATGTTGATGAAGTGATCGTCATTTCTTCAGACAGTGCCCGCAGCGATATCTACGGCAACTCCAATGTCACCGACGACGTGGAGCAGGAAACCCAGCAACAGATAATGGCGATTGATTACTCGCGCCGCAATGCGAGGGATGACAATGCGCGGGCGGACGAGCCTGCACTGGATGAAGGCACCGACATACTGGGCCTTGCGAGCGATGACGACATTGGCGAGACCTTCCTGACCATCAAACGTGTACGCGGACACAGGACTATCGTGGGCGAGACCAGCGCAAGCGACAATGCCCCATCCGCCCGGCCGGACATGCAGGCGCTGCAGGACGCCCCGGTCACATCACGCGTGGCGGACCCGGCAGAGCAACGGGTCGCCAACGAGACTGGCGAAGAAGCGGCGCCGGAAGAACTCGCGGCTGGCCGGGCCGACGGTGCCGTGGCAGAAGATAACACCGGGATTACGGCCCAGGAGCCCACGCTTGCCGATGTGATCGGCGATGAGCTGGATGCCGGTTGGGATCTGGAAGCGATGGCGGATGAAAGCTCTGCCACGGTGTCCGAGGCTGAGCTTGACGCCGGCTGGAACCTGGATGAAACAGTGGATGAGGCTGTTGTTGCCGCGCCCGAGGCTGAGCTTGATGCCGGCTGGAACCTGGAAGAAACAGTACATGAGGCTGTTGTTATCGCGTCCGAGGCTGAGCTTGACGCCGGCTGGAACCTGGATGAAACAGTGGATGAGGCTGTTGTTACCGCGCCCGGGGCTGAGCTTGACGCCGGCTGGAACCTGGATGAAACAGTGGATGAGGCTGTTGTTACCGCGCCCGGGGCTGAGCTTGACGCCGGCTGGAACTTGGATGAAGCAGTAGAAGAGGCTGTTGTTGCCGAGCCCGAAGCTGCGCTTGAGGCCGGCTGGGATCTGGATGAAACAGTGGATGAGGCTGTTGTTGCCGCGCCCGAGCCTGATCTGGATTCCGGCTGGGACCTGGCCGAAACGGCAGGTGGTGCACCGGAGGCCGAGGCAGTCGAGGCGACCGGGAGTGCGGAAGCCGCTGTATTTGCTGAAGATATTTTTGATGATCTGCTAGCGGACGATTTCGCGGACGGCTGGCAAGTGGCAGATAGCAGCCTGAATGCTGACATCGATGACGCATTCTCCGTTTTGGGCCCGGATCGTGTGGGCGCCAGCGACGACATCTGCGGTATCGATGTCGAGGAATTCAGGGTAGACGAAAGGTCTGAGCCGAGCGTGGATTTCAGCGACACAGCGCCTGCCGCTGCAGTGGAGGAACCCGCTGCTGCCGGTCAGGCTATCGCGGCCAACGACCCCTCGGACCTCGCCTGGTGTATCCCCGCGCACATCAAGTTCAGTTACACAACGGTCAGTGGTGTGGAGATATTTGCTGACTTTCTTGACGCATTTATCGAAGAGGGCTCGGCAGAGGTTGAAAAGCTCGAGGACCTGATCAGCGAGTGGGAGCAAGACGCAACGGCAGAGGAGGTGTATGCGGGAGTTACCAGAACGCTGCACACGTTGAAGGGTATTGGCAAGGGTGTGGGCCTGCAGCGGTTCGGCACGCTGATTCACAATTTCGAGACGCTACTCGACGCGCTGCCGCGGCCAGATGCCAGTGCCGCACCGGATTATTTCCGTGTCGTCAACGTCTGGCTGGATGCTGTGGTGCGCGCCATTGAGTTTGTCGGCAAACAGCGCCAGGACATCGCAAGCGAATTGCCGCAGGCTGTAGCGCACGGAGCTGTCGCACCGGCGACAGATGATCCGGTAGTTGAAGAAGATATTGCGCAGGCAGCCGCACCGGCTGTCGTGGAAGAGTCGAAGCCTGCGGCGGTGACGCAGTCGCCGGCGGCGGCTGAGCGTGAGAAGAAGCGCGATCAGCAACTGGCTGATGAAGGCGCCAAGGCGCTGGCGGCACAGCAGTCTGTGCGTATCACGCCTGAGAAGCTTGATCACCTGTTGAATCTCGCCAGCCAGACGCAGCAATTATGCGTGCGCGCCTCTCAGGCCACTACGCGCGGCAAGCGATCAGCCTCGGAGTTGCAGGGCCGGCTGTCTTCGGTACGAACACATATTGCAAAAATTGCGGATCGTGCCCTGTTGTCGGTGAATGCCAGGGGCATGAGCAGCACGCCCGACATGGACGCGCTGGAGATGGATCAGTACTCCGAATTGCAGGAGGCTGCGAGTATTCTGCGCGAGGGTGTAGAAGATCTGGGAGACCTTATCGAGCTGCTCGGCCGGCAGAATGCGCAGGTGGAAACGCTGCTGAAGCAGCAGTCTTCCGTAATCTCCAGTATCTCCTCGTCGATTCAGGCTGCACGTGTAGTGCCGGTGTCGCGCCTCATGCCCGGGCTTCGGCGTATCGTGCGCACGGTCAGTACCGATCTCGGCAAGGTTGTGACTTTCAAGGTGCTGAATGAGATCGGCGCACTCGACCGGGATCACTATGCGCGCCTGCAGGTGGTATTGGAACACATGGTGCGCAACGCTCTCGATCACGGCATTGAGGCGCCCGAAGACCGGTTGGCCGCTGGCAAGTCGAATGCCGGGCGCATTTCGATTGACGTGCGCAAGTCGGGCGGAAACTATCTCATAAGACTGGCGGACGATGGCCGGGGTATCGACCCCGATGCCATTCGCGAATCTGCCTACAACAAGGGCCTGGATATCGATGTCGATGCCCTGACGGACGAGGAAGCCGTTCGCCTGATATTCCACAAGGGCTTTTCCACCGCCAGCAAGCTCAGCGAGATTTCGGGGCGTGGCGTGGGGATGGACATTGTACTGTCCGAGTTGCAGCAAATCGGCGGTGATGTTCAGATCCAGTCTGAGGTTGGCCAGGGCACCACGTTCGAGGTGCGGATTCCAAGTAATGTCACTGTCAACGGCGCGCTTCTCGTGACCGCGGCAGAGCATTCCTACGCGATACCGCTGAATGGCCTGATCGCTGTAGAGCAGGTACCGGTTGGCGATTTCTTTGACGCCATCGAGACCGGCGGCAGTCTGAGACTTTACGACATGGACTGTGCGCCCGCGTATCTGGCGACCTTGTGCCAGGGCGTTGGGCTCCCGGAACGCAATTTCTGGGACGGCTTTGTCCCGGTGATTGTTGCCGGCTCCGATGAGCGGCGCATGGCCATCGCTATCGACAACGTGCAGGAGGCGCTGGAACTGGTAGTGCGCTCGCTGGGGGCCCAGTTTGCCGCGGTGCCCGGTGTTGCCGGTGCGGCAACGACGGCCGACGGCGAGGCGATCGTCGCACTCGATCTCAACCTGCTGGTAGACAGTGTGGGCGAGACTGGCCTGGCGCCGGTCGCCGTGCATCACGACAAGGACAAGACGCTGCTTGCGCTGGTGGTTGACGATTCCAGGACGCAGCGGATGGTTGCCACGAGTCAGTTGGATACTGTTGGCGTGGAGACGATAACAGCGGAGAACGGTCTGGTCGCGATCGACCTGCTGAACGCGGCGCACCGACTTCCGGATGTAGTGCTGCTGGATGTGGAAATGCCTGTGAAGGACGGCATCGAGACCCTGCGTGAAATTCGCAAATCCCAGCGCTACGGGCACCTGCCAGTGATCATGGTGACCTCGCGCACGGGCGCGAAACATCGCGCGATGGCCAAGGAGGCGGGGTGCAATGCCTACATGGGCAAGCCATTTAATTTCCCCGCCCTGATTGAACAGATCAATGTACTGACAGGTTACGACCTGCAGCTTTCCTGAGGAGGAATAATGTCCGACGAACCCCTGACTCGCTGTGTGCTCATTCCCTGTTCGGAGGCTGAGAACTGGGCCGTCCCGCAGAACTGCCTGGCAGAGATCGTAACGATCAACTCCACTTCCGCAACGCCCCCGGAATCTATTACCTGGCGTGGCGTGGAGGTGCCGGTTGTGGATTTTGGTGTCGACGGCGGCACACCCTGGAGCGATGAACGCATCGGTACCGGCCTGGTCGCGGTGTTTCTCGGCTTGCGCGGCGAGGGTTGCGAATACTGGGGGCTCGCCGTGCGTGGCTCGGCTCTTGAGGTGGCCGCGCTCGAGCCCTCGGCAGTTGTTGACATGCCTCAGGCCGTGAATGAGCGAGCGACTGCCGCCTTCGCCTACAGAGAGATTATCTATCAGGTGCCGGATCTCGATGGATTGCAGAAAAGGCTGGCTGTCAGTCTGCAAGTAGCCTGAGAACGGACGGAGAATGAACGTGCACCTGGATGAAATAGTGGATTGGATTGATCGCGCTTTCGGTTCCGACAGGCCGCTGATGGAGCGGGCCGACGTGCAACAGGACCTCGATTTGTTGCGCTCGATGCTTGGTGAAGATGCTTATCAGCGCTACCTGCGGGACCAGGTCAACCGACAGATCATCAGAGACTATCTGACCAATGCGGTGGTGCTGGGCATTATCAACGAGGGCGGCCTGGCTGCATTTGCCAGCACGATTGCCAGCGAGGAGGGCCGCTCTACATTGGCACTCTATATGTTGATGAGTTCAGTTGAGGATGCGGCAGATCTGCCAGTCAATGGCGAGGTCGACACGCTCACACCGCTGGAGCCCGCACCGCCGGGCGATCGCTCGCATATCAAGCTGGTTCCGCGCTGATATCGACCCCGTCGCGCCGAATTTCGGGGCGACGGGGCATTTCCATGGCCTCTCCATGGCGTTTCCGATGCAAATCAATAATAAAAAAATGGCCAAAAAGGCGCATTGAATTGGCTAAATGGCCTTTTGTAACTAAAAAAATGGCTACCAAAACAGCGATAATTGAAATTCAGATAAAATAAGGCATTTTCGCCGTTGTCTGGCCCCCACCTCTCGACTTATAACTTTCCCAACGCCGCGCCGTAGGCAGCGGTCCCGGTCATCCGCCCGTCGCGCCCATTGAAGCGCACTGGACGAACAGCCGGCGGTAGAAAGCAACAACAAACAACCAGAGAGAATATTGGGGTAAAGAGCCATGCTGACAATCACACCCACCGCAACACTGGAAACTGTGCCTCACCAGGGGCCGGAAGTTTTTGCTGTCATCGAGGGCAAGAAGGTTTTCCTGCCGGCTGACGCCAGATACGTAATGCAGGATCGACGCGGTATCTGGTACTACAGCACTCGCAAGCCGCGTCCGAAGGAAGGTGACTGGACGCCCAACAAGACCAGCATCGCCTGTCGCACCGACCAGGGCTATGTCCGGGCGTTGCGCACCGAAACGCGTATCGAGTGGTTGCAGACCTGTCAGCGCACTGTGCGCATGGTCAGGGACGCAGCCAACGACAACCTGCGCCGTCCCGCCGACGACTGAGTCGCTCCTCCTCTGTTGCCTGTGTCACCCGCGTTGTGGCTGACACAGGCGGCGTCCCCCGAACAATGCATGGGCTTAATCCGACCGCGCTGTCAGAGGCGCCAGGGCTGCGGTGTATTCACTGCACTGCAGTGAGCAGAAGGGTACAGCGCAAGGCTCACTGCAGCTGAAAGTTTACCGGAATGGGGATGGTCAGCTCGCCTGTGGCGAAGCTGCCGAATTCGGCAATGGCCACGGGATCTACTGATTGCGCAGGGTGTGCGTTGAAAGCTTCCTCAGCCGCTGCGATCGCGGCCTCGTCCAGTAGCTGATGCCCGGATGTGGTCGCTACTGCGACCCTCACCAGATCTCCGCTGGCCGTGAGTGTCACGTCCAGCTCCAGTCGGCCTTCGAGGGATCGTCGCACGGCGCGCTTTGGATAATGGATCTGTCCATACACCTTGCGCACCAGGTCGGTATGAAAGCTGGCGAGCCGCTGGGAGTAGGCCTGAACGCCGAGTGCGGCGATCTCGTTCTCCAGGGCGCTCCCGGGCAACATATCGGCTGTTGGTGACAGCAGGGAGGCCATCTGCAGCACGTTGTCGCTGTGCGGCTGCGTCGCCGGTGGCTGTGCTTGCTCTGGCTCCGCCGCCGCGTGCTGACCGGCGGCGTCAGTGCCTTCTCGTGGCTCGGCCTGCACGGTGATGGGCGATTGCGCTGGCGAGGGGTCGGCGTCCCTGGTCGTTATGCTGATTGCCGGCGAGGCGGTGGCCAGCGCTGATTCTGGATCGGTTGCAGTGAACCCATCCGCTGCGGTAGCCGGGTAGTCCCGTTGTGAGGAGTCCGCGGTTGCCCCGGTCAGTTTTTGCCTGTCGGCCGCCAAAGCGTCATTGCCGGCTGCCTGGGCAACGGGTTGGGTAGCTTCGGCAGGCGCGGAGGCTTGTGCGTACGGCGCTGGAGCAGAGGTGGCGGCAGCTTCCT
>TARA_R110000823_G_scaffold185666_1_pt1 | contig 75281 bp, 60 predicted proteins | sample TARA_R110000823 | Tara Oceans TARA_R110000823 (sample SAMEA4397722) | marine metagenome | biome: Polar Biome; feature: [DCM] deep chlorophyll maximum layer (ENVO:01000326); material: water (ENVO:00002006), including particulate matter (ENVO:01000060) such as... | depth 20 m | reverse complement strand
CCAATGGAATTGCGAACCTTGTCCGACTGGACCATCAGGCCTCGTATAAAAGCCATTGGCGGTATTGCAAATGTGGTGGTCATTGGTGGCGATTACAAGCAGTACCAAGTATTTGCCAATCCCGAAAAGATGAAGTATTACGACGTAAGCCTATCAGAATTGGTAGAACACGTTAGGGAGGCTAACGAAAATGCCCCTGGCGGTATTATAAACCAATATGGCAATCAATACATCATTAAAGGAAGCGGTAGAGCCTATGTGCTGGAAGACTTGCAGGAAGCGGTTCTAAAGCAAGTAAACGGCCAGACCATAAAGATTAAGGATGTGGCCACGGTACAAGTAGGAGCTGCCGATAAAATTGGCGATGGCTCGTTAAACGCAAATCCCGCTGTGATTCTGACCATTTCTAAACAGCCCGATGTAAACACCTTGGAGCTGACAGACCGCTTGGATGAAGCGATTGCTGATTTAGAATCCTCATTGCCAAACGGGGTCAACATCAAAAGTCAAATCTTTAGACAATCCGATTTTATTGATGCTTCTATTAGTAATCTAAATATGACCCTTTTAGAAGGTGCATTTTTTGTAATGATTATCCTTTTCATCTTTCTGATGAACTGGAGAACTACCGTTATTTCCTTGCTGGCTATCCCTATTTCATTATTGGTTTCCATCATCATATTAAAATGGCTGGGTTACACCATAAATACAATGAGTTTGGGTGGTATGGCCATTGCCATAGGAGCATTGGTAGATGATGCCATCATCGATGTGGAAAATGTGTATAAACGCTTGCGCGAAAATATCAGAAAACCGAAAACAGAGCGGGAATCGACCATAAAAGTAGTACGTGATGCTTCGGTAGAGATACGAAGTTCCATTATCATCGCTACCTTAATTATTATTGTATCATTTGTGCCCTTGTTCTTTTTAAGCGGAATGGAAGGTCGCTTGTTGCAACCGCTGGGAATAGCCTTTGTAACATCAGTATTGACCTCATTGGTAGTTGCCGTGACGGTCACGCCTATTCTGTGTTCCTATTTATTGAACAATGAAAAGCTTTTGAACAAGCAGGCTGAAGGTACACGCGTGGAGCGATGGCTACAAAGACGGTATGGAGCTCTTTTGGAACGTGTAACCAGAACACCCAAAACCATTATAGGCGTAACCGTGATTGCCTTTCTGTTAAGTCTGTTGGTTGTCACACAATTAGGGCGGAGTTTTCTTCCTGAATTCAACGAAGGCTCTTTGGTAATTAGTGTTGTCGGTCCCCCGGGAATGTCTTTGGAAGAAAGCAACAAGACAGGTAAATTAATCGAGACTATACTATTGGATATGCCCGAAGTAGAGGTCGTTACCCGAAGACAAGGCCGTGCCGAACTGGACGAACACGCGCAAGGTGTCAATGCTTCTGAAATTGATGTGCCTTTTGTCCTTGAGGACAAAACAAAAGAAGAGTTCTTTGAGGAAGTCCGAAACAAATTGAGCGTTGCACCAGGTGTCAATATTACCTTGGGACAACCCATCGCCCACCGTATTGACCATATGCTTTCCGGAACACGCGCCAATATTGCCATCAAGATATTTGGTTCAGATTTACAACAACTATTTGAAGTAGGCAAAAGCGTGGAACAGAACATCAAGGACATTGATGGATTGGCAGATGTTGCGGTTGACCAACAAATTGAAGTACCGCAAATACGCATCAAACCCAAACGCCAGATTTTGTCGGCTTATGGAATGACGGTGGGTAATCTTATGGAACAAGTGGATATCGCTTTTGCGGGAGAAGAAGCGGGCGAGATTTATGAAGGACAGCAATATTTTGATTTGGTGGTCCGTTACGAAAAACCGTTTCGCGACAATATTGAGAACATCAATAAGACCTTGATCAGTTTACCGAATAGAGGACAGACCACGTTAGGCGAATTGGCTACGGTACAATCCGTGAGTAGTCCAAATACCATCAATCGGGAAGATGTGCAACGAAAGATTGTGGTAGCCGCCAATGTACAGGGCAGGGATTTGCGTGGTGCGGTAAACGAAATAAAGGAAGTTGTGGCCAATAACGTGAATATGCCAGAAGGCTACCGTGTGCAATATGGTGGACAGTTTGAAAGTGAATCCAAAGCATCACAGCTTCTCTTGATAACGGCCATCATCGCCATAGCTGTCATTTTCTTGTTATTGTATTATGAATTCAAGGACGTAAAACTGGCGTTCGTAGTGTTGATTAATTTACCTCTGGCATTAATTGGCGGCATCTTAATTGTCTATTTCACATCAGGCATCATCAGCATAGCTGCGACCATTGGATTTATTAGTCTTTTTGGGATAGCAACACGTAACGGTATTTTATTGGTTTCTCGTTATGAAGATTTGAGAAAAGAAGGAGTACAGGGTTTTCAGTTGATAAAAGCTGGGGCTTTAGATAGATTGAATCCCATATTAATGACTGCCTTTACCACAGGGCTGGCATTGATACCATTGGCCTTAAAAGGTGGCGAACCGGGAAGTGAAATTCAAAGCCCTATGGCAGTTGTAATTTTAGGCGGTTTGTTATCAGCAACTATATTAAACTTGGTGGTAATTCCTTGTGTGTATCAATTAATAACAAAGAAAGACGTAGTGTAAATAGATAAGTATAAGTTCTGCCCAAAATATAACATATTACATATTTTTAAAAATTAAGAATGAATAAAAGTATGAATTTTGGGTGGGATTAATTTGTCTACGAAAGGGCTACGGTTGATACAAACTAAAAAGTAATAGTAAAAATTACGGTTTTCAATTTCTTTTTAGGACTTGCTCAAAAAGAAACATCCTGAATTATATCAAATGTTGGTTAAATGTTTTAATCAGAATTTGAGGGGTAATGCTTCATATAAAAAAAATATAGTGATATCATTATTTGCAACACAGTTGCACCATAATTCTTTTATCTTTGCATCGTGAAATACATAGCAATAATATTATCCATTTACTTTTTGGCACTTAATGTTGTGCCTTGTAGCGATACAGGAAAGGTTAAGGACGATTCCCAAGTTGTTACCGTAACCGATTTTGATGGTGACCACAACATAGACTGTGAATTGTGTTCACCTTTTTGCCAATGCCATTGTTGCCACGTTCACACCATAGATTTTGGCATATCTTCATTCAATCCATTTCAAGATACGATTTCAAAAGAGAACTTCAGCCATTTCGATAGTCTTGGCAAAGATATTCACCTTTCTCTTCTTCAGCCCCCAAAAGTTTGATTCAGTTTTTTATAGGATAACTATATCCTATCCTGACCATTTTGGTCATTTTCAATTCGATAGGTCTTTTGGCTTTTATCGGAAGGTTTAACTGAATTATTACTTTTCTATGATTAATAAAATCATTTCATTTTCCATTAATAACAAGTTTATTATTGGACTATTTATAGTGACACTTGTTGGTGCGGGCATATACTCAATGGCTACAATAAACTTGGGTTCTGTACCCGATATTACCAACAACCAAGTGCAGGTTATAACAACTGCTCCTAATTTGGGAACAGAGGATATTGAGCAATTTGTAACCTACCCGGTTGAATTGGCAATGGCCAATTTACCCGATGTTATCGAGTTGCGTTCCGTTTCCCGTTTTGGGCTTTCTGTCGTTACCATTGTTTTCGAGGACGAAGTTGGAACGTATTTACCTCGACAACTTGTACAAGAGAAACTTGTAGAAGTTAGTGAAGAAATTCCCGATGGATTTGGCAAGCCCTTTATGGCACCCATTACCACTGGTTTGGGCGAAATTTACCAATACACATTAAAAGTAGAGGAAGGCTACGAAGATAAATATGATGCAATGGAGCTTCGTACCATTCAAGACTGGATTGTAAAACGGCAGATGGCTTTAGTACCTGGAGTCGTAGAGGTCAATGCTTTTGGAGGTTTTGTGAAACAATATGAAGTGGCTTTAAGCCCCGATAAACTTAAAAGTTTTGGTATTACTATGAATCAGGTTTTTGATGCCCTGAAAATGAACAATGCCAATACAGGTGGTGCCTATATTGAAAAAAACCACCAAGCCAATTTTATCCGTGGAGAAGGTTTGGCACGGAGTATCGAGGATTTAGAAAACACTGTTGTTACCACACAAAACGGTAGTCCTGTTTTGATACGTGATGTAGCTGAAAAAGTAGGCTATGGTAATCAAGTACGTTATGGTGCTTTTACCCAAGAGGGTCACGAATCTGTTGGTGGACAGATTTTGATGCTGAAAGGACAAAGCCCGAGCAATGTGGTTAAAAATGTAGAAGCACGTATCAAAGAAATACAAAAATCCTTGCCTGAAGGCGTATATATAGATACTTTTTTAAGCAGAAGTGACCTTATTGCACGAACCACAAGTACCGTTGAAAAAAATCTTATTGAAGGGTCACTCATTGTAATATTTGTTTTAGTACTTCTTTTGGGAAGTTTTCGTGGTGGATTAATAACTGCTTCGGTAATCCCTTTATCCCTATTGTTCGCATTTATTATGATGAAACAATTTGGTGTTTGGGCGAATCTGATGTCATTGGGAGCGATTGACTTTGGAATCATCGTAGATGGTGCCGTAATAATTGTAGAAGGAATGGTATTCCACATTCATCAGCGGATGAAAAAAACCACATCAGATATTAATCAGGCTGAAATGGATGAAATTGCATACGATTCGGCAAGTACAATGATGAATTCCGCATTTTTTGGACAATTGATTATCCTCATTGTATTTACTCCTATTCTATTTTTAACAGGAATTGAAGGAAAAATGTTCCGTCCGATGGCGTTCACGTTTGGGTTTGCCGTTTTGGGAGCCATTATCCTTTGCCTTACCTATGTGCCAATGATTTCGGCATTATTTTTAAAACCCACCGAAAATCAAAATAGTTGGTTCGCCAAATTTGAAAACAAGATTGATAGGTTTAGTGATAAAATAATGTCCGGTTTAAACATAGCGTATGCACCGTTGCTCAATTTTGCATTGCGCTTTAAGGCTGGTGTTGTTATTGGTGCGGTTGCTTTGCTATTAATAGCAGGATTTGTTTTCAGCAATATGGGTGGCGAATTTATCCCAAAATTTGACGAAGGCGATATTGCTATGCAAGCTCTTATAAAGCCAGGTAGTAGCCTTACCGAATCCATTGAAGTATCGAAAAAACTTCAAAATATTGTTACTAAATTTCCCGAAGTCAAAACGATGGTGTCAAGGATTGGCGTTGCCGAAATCCCCACAGACCCAATGCCAATGGACATTGCCGATAGCTATATTATTCTGGAAAAAGATAAAAGCAAATGGACCTCGGCAGATAGTAAGGAAGAACTCATAGAAAAAATCCAAGAGAAGATTTCCGTGATTCCCGGAGTGAACTTTGTTTTTACCCAACCTGTAGAACTTCGCTTTAATGAATTGCTCACCGGTGTTCGTGAGGACGTGGCAATCAAATTGTACGGAGAAGATTTGGACGTGTTGGCAGATAAGGTACAGGAAATCGCTGCGGTCATAAGAACCGTTCCTGGAGCGGCAGACCTCAATGTAGAAGCTACAAGCGGTTTGCCACAAATGACAGTGGTATATAACCGCGCAAAAATGGCACAATACGGTGTAACCGTTGACAAGCTGAATGATTATGTGAGTGCTTCATTTGCAGGAGAGCAAGCAAGTGTCATTTTTGAAGGTGAAAAACGATTTGATGTTGTTATTCGTTTGGCAAAGGAATTTAGAAAGGACATCAACAGTCTTAAAAATCTTTATATCGATTTGCCAAATGGTGCACAAGTGCCTTTAAAGGAAGTTGCGGAAATCAGTTACAAACCCGGTCCTATGCAAATCTCAAGGGACAATACCTACCGTCGTATATCGGTTGGTGTGAATGTTCGGGGACGTGATGTAAAAACAATGGTGGAAGAAATTCAGCAGAAGCTGGAAGCCGAAGTTAAATTACCTGCTGGCTATTACGTAACCTACGGCGGTTCTTTTGAAAATTTGCAACGAGCCACAGACCGCTTAATGATTGTAGTGCCCATCGCATTGTTTTTAATCTTCATTTTGCTCTATTTCGCACTCAACTCATTTTCACAATCCTTAATGATTTATATGGCTGTGCCATTGGCAGCTATTGGAGGTGTTTTTGCTTTGTGGGTTCGAGGTATGCCTTTCAGTATTTCTGCGGGTGTTGGGTTTATCGTACTCTTTGGTGTTGCCGTATTGAATGGACTGGTACTCATAAACAAATTCAACGAACTAAAAGAAAACGGAATGACAGATTTAAAAAAACGTATCTACGACGCTACGCACGAACGTTTGCGGCCAATTTTGTTAACGGCAACAGCAGCCATTATGGGCTTTATCCCAATGGCTGTTTCCACCTCTGGCGGTGCAGAAGTCCAGCGACCATTGGCAACGGTTGTTATTGGTGGATTGCTTACGGCAACATTTTTAACCTTGGTGGTTATCCCTGTTTTATATTATTTGCTCGAATCTCGTAAAGAGAAAAAAGGTAACGGTGGCGAAATAAGTTACATCAATAAAAGCACAGCGGTAATTACTATTCTATTAATGTTGGGAGGCGTATTCACTTCCGGAAACAGCTTTGCACAGGAAATAAACCAGAATACAACAATTCCAAAAACCATTACTTTGAAAGAGGCCATTGCAATGGCAAAGCAAAATTATCCTTCCGTTAAGAAAAGCCAGGCCTTTATAGAACGTGAACAAGCAATGAAGGGTACAAGTTTCGACTTGGGCAGCACACAGGTTTTTACGGGAAAGGAAGAATATGGCAACAACCTTCCCGGAGTGCAAACTACCATTGGCGTACAGCAGGGTAATATTGATTTGCTTTCTGGTTTTTCAAAATCGAAATTCTATAAAGAACGCGTGGCTTTGGGCGAAAAATTATATGCTGTCAATGAGCAACAGTTGGTCCGTAATGTGATGCAGGCTTACGACCTGATAAATTATAACAAAGCACAATTGCGTTTTGCAGAACAGTTGGATAGTGTTTATGCCAATTTTAAGACCGCGGCACAGTTGCGTTATGATACGGGCGAAACTGGCAAGCTTGAATTTATTTCCGCTTCTTCGGAATACCAACAAATTCAGGTATTGAGGCAACAGGCCTATGATGACATTGAAATTGCAAAACGTGCCTTAAAGCAATATTTGGGAACGGATGCGCCCATTGAAACGGTTTCAGCTTTATATCAGCCAATGAATTTGAACACCTTGATGGATTCAACGTCTGTAGTAAATAATCCAATGTTGCAATATTCCCTTCAAAATGTGGAAGTTAGTAAAGCAAATGTGGGTGTAGAAAAATCGCAGTTCTTGCCAAAATTTAGTCTTTCCTATGGACGGCAAATAGTAGATGATATTTCAGGTTTCAATACCTATCAGGCAGGAATCAATATTCCGCTATGGTTTTTTCCGCAGAAATCAAGGATAAAGGCAGCCAAGGCAGATGCAATGGTCGCTGAAAACCAATATTTGGAACAAAAAGCGATTACTGAAAGCCGTGTTTTGCAACTGCTCAAATCCCTTGAAAAAACAAAAAAGATATTACAGTATTATGAAGAAGGTGCTTTGCTTTTGGCTGAAGAACAAATTTCCACGGCACAATTGGCATCCAAGGAGGGCGAGATAGATTATGTGAACTATATAACCATACTCAATAGTGCCATCAGTATAAAGCAAACCCACTTACAATATATCAATCAATATAACCAACAAGCCATCGAGGTACAATACCAATTGGGCAATCTATAATATTAAATAAAAGAGAAATGAAAAATAAAGCAATAGCAGTCATACTATTTTTAGCCCTGACTTTCGTGTTCGCTTCCTGTAATAATAATCAGAAAGAAGAAGGTCATAATGAAGAAACCGCAAGTTCGGAAAATATGGAACACGGCGAGGAAAACCACGAAGAAGGCGTTGTTGAACTTACTAAAGAGCAGGCTGAAACCATAGGTCTTGAAACGAATCCTTTGGAAAAAAAGAGCCTGGGCAATACCATAAAGGTTACAGGTCAATTGGAACTGTTCCCACAAGATAGGGCAAACATAAGCCCATTTGTGGGTGGCAACGCCCGTTCCATTAAAGTTATTGAAGGCGATAAAGTAAGCAAAGGTCAAGTATTGGCTTATCTGGAACATCCCGATATTATTACAATGCAACAGGAATATCAGGAAAAAAATGATGAACTCGTATTTTTGAAACAGGATTTTGAACGTAAACAGACGCTTTATGACAAAGGGGTGTCTTCAGGAAAAGAATTTCAAATGGCACAATCCAAGTTTCGTTCCACTACTTCTTCGGTCAATGGTTTACGTTCAAAATTGAAATTGCTGGGTATTAATACAGACAAGGTTTTGCAAGGACAGATTTATTCTGCAGTGCCTATTACAACACCCATAAGCGGTTACGTAGATGAAGTAACAGTAAGTCTTGGCGATTATGTGGCGCCGCAGACCAAAATGTTCACTGTAAGTGATAATTCTGAAATACACGTAGATTTTAAAGTTTATGAAAAGGACATCAGAAAAGTGAAGTTAGGACAGGAAATATACTTTACAGTAGCAGCAAAACCAGACGAGGTTTTAAAGGCAAAAATACACGCCATTGGGAAAACCTTTGAAAATGACCCAAAAGCATTGCACGTCCACGCCGATGTTCATAACGAGGACAAAGAACTACTTCCCGGAATGTATGTTGAAGGAAGAATCGTCCAAGACCAAAAAATGGTGTTTGCAGTACCTGAAGATGCCATTATCAAAGAGGGTGAACAGTTCTTTATTTTTATTTTGGTTGAGGACGGTGAAGAGGAAGAAAACACAATAAAGTTTAAAATGATTCCCGTTATCATTGGTATTACTGATTTGGGATATGTTGAAATCAATCTGCAAACTGAAAATCCAGAAAATATAAGAGTTGTAACCAAAGGTGCATATACATTATCGTCAGAAATGATAAAAGGCGAATTGGGAGACGATGATTAATTGATTATTAAATAATTGTATAGATGAAAGAAATAGAAGAAAAATTGGAAAGTAAAAGAATAAGACCAACTGCGATGCGCATTTTGATTTATAAGTATATGGCAGAAAAGGAAGTTGCGGTTGCACTAACCGATATTGAAAACACCTTTGTGAAAGCAGATAGAACAACCTTATACAGAACCTTAAAAACTTTTGAAGAAGAAGGGATAGTTCATCAAATAGATGATGGTACAGGAATCTCAAAATATGCCTTATGTGAAATAGGATGCAGTTGCGAACTCGACCAAGATTTGCATCTACATTTTCATTGTACCAATTGTGATGAAACGGTTTGTTTGACAGAGCATAAAATCCCTCATATCAATTTGCCCGATGGCTATTTGGCCGAAAATGCAAATTTGGTCATTAAAGGAATTTGTGAAAAGTGTAGTGGACAATAGATGCACTTCCGTTGCACCCTTTTAAATAATTTATTGTGTATATGAAAAAGAAAAAAGTAAATCTTCGTGATATTGATGTCGAAATGCATTCGGGTAAACATTCGCACGAAGAAGGTCCTAAGAACAATAACAAAAAAATAAATTTCAGAACCTATCTGCCAGCAATTTTCAGTTTTGTAATGCTAATTGCAGGGATTGCTTTTGATTATTTTGAAACCTTACCTCATTTTTCGAGTTGGATACGCATCCTGTGGTATGTTATAGCTTACATTCCAGTCGGTTTTCCTGTGATAGTAGAAGGTTGGAACAGTATTAAAAAAGGTGATTTCTTTACCGAATTCTTCCTAATGTCAATAGCCACGTTGGGAGCTTTTGCCATAGGCGAATATCCCGAAGGTGTTGCCGTAATGCTATTTTATGCCGTGGGCGAATTGTTCCAAAGTGCTGCGATAAAAAAGGCCAAAGGAAACATTAAATCTCTTCTCGATGTAAGGCCAAATGAAGCATTGGTCTATCGAAATGCCGAATATGTTGCTGTAAATCCCGAAACCGTCAAAATAGGTGAAAAAGTAAAAGTCCGAGTTGGCGAAAAAATTCCTCTGGATGGAGTTTTACTTTCTGAAAAAGGCTCATTCAATACAGCGGCTTTAACGGGCGAGAGTAAACCTGACACCATTGCCAAAGGCGAAAAAGTATTTGCGGGAAGCATCAATCTGGATGGTGTTATTGAAATTGAAACCACCAAAGCATTCAAGGACAGTTCTATTGCACGAATCCTCGATATGGTGCAGAATGCCACAACACGTAAATCAAAAACTGAATTGTTCATCAGGAAATTTGCCAGAATTTATACACCTATTGTGGTGTTCTTGGCGATTGGGTTAACATTTTTGCCCTACTTTTTTGTTGAAGAATATGTGTTTAGCGATTGGTTATACAGGGCATTGATATTCTTGGTTATTTCCTGTCCGTGTGCCTTGGTTATCTCTATTCCCTTGGGTTATTTCGGTGGATTGGGAGCAGCTTCAAAAAATGGAATTCTCTTTAAGGGCGCATCCTTTTTGGACGAAATGACAAGGATTTCCACAGTGGTAATGGACAAAACCGGAACTGTGACCAAAGGTGTTTTCAAAATCAAGGAAATAAAAGCCATTGGTTGGGAAGAACCCGAATTTATGAAATATCTAATGGCGATGGAAGAACAATCCACCCATCCCATTGCCAAGGCCATAATGGAATATAAAGACGATGGCGAAGATTTTCAGGCAACAGAAGTAACAGAAGTCGCAGGAAAAGGATTAAAGGGAACGGTCAATGGCAAAACTGTTTTAGTTGGGAATAAGCCCTTGATGAATTCAAATAATATTGAAGTTCCATCTGAAACCGACAACATTGTAGAATCCATTGTGATGGTTTCCATTGAAAACAAATTCGCTGGCTATGTCATCATTGCAGACGAATTGAAAGAAGATGCCCACGATGCCATCAAACAAATTCGTGAATCTGGAATTTCCAAAATCATAATGCTTTCCGGCGACAAGGATTCCATAACCCAACAAGTGGCAAAAGAAATGGGCGTTGATTGGGCAAAAGGTGGATTGTTGCCAGAAGATAAATTAGCCGAAGTCGAAAAACTGATGGCCGAAACCGACAACAGAGTGGCTTTTATAGGTGATGGCATCAACGATGCACCAGTATTGGCAGCGAGTGATGTTGGTATTGCAATGGGTGGCTTGGGCAGCGATGTGGCCATCGAAACGGCAGATGTTATCATCCAAACAGACCAACCTTCCAAAATAGCAAGAGCCATAAAAATAGGTCGTTCCACGCGCCGAATCGTTTGGCAAAACATTGGACTGGCATTTGGCGTGAAAGCTGTGGTTTTAGTTTTGGGAGCAGGTGGTTTGGCCACAATGTGGGAAGCTGTTTTTGCAGACGTTGGTGTGGCTTTGTTGGCAATTTTAAATGCGGTTAGATTACAACGAATGAAATGGAAGTGAACTACCACCTAATCCAGACTATATGAATTGCTAATTTCAGTTTATTTACTCTTTTTTTTGAATATTCAAAAGTTAACAACACTATCTAAAGCATCATCTGCTTCTTTATGTATAAAATTTGCCTGATAATTCAATGTTGTTTTTAAATCACTATGTCTATATAGTTTTTGTAACATTAAAGGATGAATGGAATCACTGGCAATATTACCAAAAGTATGTCTGGCAATGTGCATTGTAATCTTCTTGTCTATTTTTACTTTTTTGGCAATGGATTTTAAGTTATCGTTGAATTTCTTGGTTGCCGTTTTTCTTTTATTATAAATGTCTTTTGCATCATCCAGATTAGCCTTTTTCAATTCAGGAAAAACAAAATCTGTAGCGTGTCTTTTATCATCTCTATAGAAATCCAAAATACTTAGAACCTTATCTGGAATTTTTAAGGACAGTAGTTTTGAGTTTTTATTCATTCTATAATGAAGCCTATTGTCATATATGTCTGACCACTTTGTCCAGAGCACATCTGTAACCCGCATTCCTGCAAAATAGAAACTAAAAAGCCAAACATTCCTTGTATGGATTTCATTGGGGGTTAGATTATCTAAATCTTCAATAGCTCTTATCTCGATAATATTCAACCCTATTTTTGTAGTCTCTGGAAACTTGATTTTAATTTTGTCACCACCAAAAGGATACAATTCCCTACTAACTATTTTTAACTTTATAGCTCTGTTGAACAATAAGCGGATTAAAACAAGGATATTCATTATTGAAGTCTCTGCAAGGTCGTGCTTAACTTTGAGGTATATCATCAATTTTTTAAGAAAACGCTCGTCAATTTCTTGAAATGAAAGCTGTTTAGATTTATGATATTTTATTATATAACTAATCAATGCACTGTCCGTGGATAGGCGATTTAACTTTTCTGCAACTTCCAGTTCGTCCAGATGCTCTTGTGCCAGTTCAAAGAAAGTTGAGGAATTCCCTGACGCATAAATTTCTTTTTTAATCTGGTTTGCCGAAGCATCTTTATATTCGGACTGTAAATCAATAAGTGCCTTATTGGCATCAGAAAGTTGTTGTGATAATAACTTGTTTAGACTATCGGCATTTGGATTTGATTTTTTTACCCTTAGGTTTTTTTTGTCCCATTCCTCTATATCAATATAGTGACCAACATATTGATAGGTGGAACGACGATTTTTTGTAATTCGAATAGCTAATGGATATTGACCTTTGCTGTTCGGTTTTTTACGAAGAACTATTTTTGCATTTGATGACATAATTGACCTGTTTTGAGTACGAAAGTCAAATCAGGTACAACATAGGTACAACATTGCGTTTTTTGCTCAATTTTTGTTGTACACTTTTTATAAAGATACGAATTTATTGAGCTTTTTAGGTACAACATAGGTACAACAAATGCTGAAATCAACTGATATTAAATGACTTTAAAGAAAATGGTAAAACATATAAATCATTGAAAATGAGTGTTTTTACGTTTCTTTAGTGCAATATACGCTAGACTTAGGATCTAGTGCCTTACGGTGTGAGAGTTCGAGTCTCTCCGCCTGTACAGAGAAAAACCGTAATTACTTATTTATTAAGTTTTTACGGTTTTCTGTTTTATATTTTTGTACGATTAATGTACGATTGTTTTTCTTTTTCCCTTTTTGTTATTTGGATTTTTTCTTGTTCTTCGACTTTTTATCCAAAAAATCTAATAAATCTTGAATGGAAAGTCCAAGAGTGTCTAAATTTGTTTTAATGTGGAATGGTGGTATATCCTTATCGCTTTCACGAATAACTATTCTGCGAGTAAGTCCAGGACGTTTCCAATAAAAATGAGAGCCTCTTGCTTCACCGTGTCGATAGCAGTTGTGGTGTTCTAAGAACTTAATAAATAACTTGGTCTTTATTGGCCGATAGTCCCCCACAAATTAAGCAGTTTCAAGGACTTCATGCTTTATGGTTCCGGGGTCAAAATCTTGAAGTCGGCCGTTTTCATCTATATAGGCTTTTGAGAAATTTTTCGTATGAAATTTTTCTTTTTTAAAACCTAATGATAAAATGTAATTTTCGCGCTCCTGTGTATTCATTGAAAAAACATCTTCACAAAAAGTTTCTAATTCCAACTTTATAAATTCAATTGCTTCCTTCTCAGTACTTCCGTATCCAGAAATTTTTAGGGATGGAGAATAGGTTAAAAAATGATCGCCTTGCTTGCCAGAAAAAATATTTAATTTAGCCTCTATCGCATTGCCTTTAATGCGAAGAAAATCCTTTTTTTCCTTTTTATCTGAAGGAGTAATTTTAAGAGACATGCTCATACCTAATAATAATTTGATGACAAATTAATAAAAATTTATTTTGGCGGGGATAGTTTTAGCAAAAATTTAGACGAAATACAATCATTAAGCTTACATAAAAATTACGTTTTGCTATATAGGATGTCAAATGTACGGATCATTTTTGATTTCTACAAAAGCTATAAATCTAATGGGGCATTAAATTTGAAGTTTTTTTTAGTCCTTTTGATTATTTGGTTGAAATGATTTTAATATATCATTATAAATACGGATTTGTTCTTTTATTGGGATTGACTTCTCAATGACTTTTACATCAAATGGGGGTTTGGGTGTAGTAGCAGAAAAATAAATAGATATTAGCAAAGTGATTATAGCAATAATAATGGCAATGGTGGAAGATTTCTGGGCGCTCTTGGCTTGTTTCCTAGATTCTTTAAATTCTAAATAATCTTCAAATAAAAAACGCGTGTGGAGAAAATATGATAAGATATTTCAAATTTCAAAGGGTCACCACCATGTATGTTTTTACGATTAATATGATTCAATGTATTTTTATAAAGATCATGTGACTTCATTTCTTTTCTATGAATAGTATCAAAGCTTTCCATTACCCAATTAAAGAATGCGATTTCTTTACTTCCATCAATGGTGCATTTCAGTTCTGATTCAATTTGGCTTTTTAAAATCAATATATTTAATACCGTCATTAGCGTTAAATCCAATTTCCATTGCTTTGATATAGATGTTCATTTCCATATTAAAAAAGGCTGTTATTATCAACTGGATTCAAAATTTTTGGATTGTTTGTGTCTATATCCCTTTTATACAAATCCCTGCTTACAGGATATGCGTTAAATTCTTTTGAAGTAAAGCCATTTTGCATAATTTCTTCAACTTGATTTTGTTTTAAACCGTCATTAAGCCATTCATCTTTTAAACCTTCATCCAATACTAAAGGCATTCTTTTTTTTACATTGTGTATTTCTGAAAAAAAATCATTCGCTTCGGTGGTTATAATACTACAACTATAAAGGTCAATACCTATTTCCGAATAAATACCAGCAAAACAAAACATATCTCTCCCGTCCTCGTATTCTTTTGTGGGAATATAACAATAATATGGAATAGAAACTTTTCCTTCTTTATGTGGCTCAAAAAAACCGTCCGCAAGTATAAGACATCTTTTGTTTTTTGCACTTTCCCTATATACTATACTGGAAAAAAGAGTTTCCCTTTTAGCGTTTAAAGTATTATACTTTTTTGAGAATGTATCAGGATCATTCAATGCAAACTCAGGTATCAATCCCCAAACTGTTGGAAATATCAATCCCTTATTTTCCATAGGTATAATATATTGATTTGTATATTTTGAAAATCCAGAAACATGATAGTTTGGTTTATATCCAAGTACCTCACTAACTACTGCTTTACTATAATTTTCGACTTGCTCCCTATTTTTTGTATTTGAAGTTTCGTAACACATCCCACTAAAATAATTATTTCTTTGTAGATAGCATCTTCATTTCTCGAAGTAAATAAAATGGATGTAAATTTTTTGTGAGTTTAGAAATAGCCATTTCAATACTTAATGCTTTCATAGAAAGTTTTTCATCAAAATAGTGATGAACCCGATTTAATTTATATTATAATTTAAAGCAAACTATTTCTAAGCAGTTAGAACCACTTTTGAAAAGCAAAAAAAAGCCAGAAAATAGGGTTAATGAAATGAATGAACTTATAAAGCATTTCACACAAGATATTAATTATTGTATAGGTTTATTAAGAAGCCGAGAATAGACCTTTATTAAATTAATAAGAGCTTACATCCAAGTTTATTCTTAATTTTAGTTCCTCTAACCAAATCATCCACATATACAGGAATTAAATGACCATAGACCAATACCTAAACAACATAAATCAACGCTATCAATTAGGTAATGCTACCGAACATACATTTAGGGGCGACCTTCAGCAACTTCTTGAAAATTTAGTTCCCGAGATAAGAGCAACAAACGAACCAAAACGCCAATCCTGTGGTGCCCCGGATTATATACTTACAAAAAAAAATATTCCGGTTGGCTTTATTGAAGCTAAAGACATTGGCGATAAAGACCTTGAAGGGAAGAAGAAAACAGGAAATAAGGAACAATTTGACCGCTATAAGGCATCTTTAAATAATTTAATCTTTACAGATTATATAAATTTTCATTTATACATAGATGGTGAGTTTATTACCAAAGTTGCGATTGCAGAAATAACTGAAAAAGGAATTATTGCTAAACCCGAAAACTTCAAAACATTTGAAGACCTTATAAAAGATTTTTGTGTTCACATAGGGCAAACTATTAAAAGTCCAAAAAGGCTTGCTGAAATGATGGCAGGTAAGGCTCGGCTACTGGCCGATATTATTGGTAAAGCATTAATCAGCGACCAAAATCATCAAGAGGATAGTACCTTAAAAGATCAAATGTTGGCTTTTAAGGATATTCTAATTCACGACATTACACCACAAGGTTTTGCTGATGTTTACGCTCAAACCATTGCTTACGGAATGTTTGCAGCTCGTTTGCACGACCCTACTTTGGATAATTTTAGCAGACAAGAAGCGGCTGAACTGATTCCAAAATCCAATCCTTTTTTGCGAAAACTGTTTGGCTACATTGCAGGGCCAGACATTGACGACCGAATTAAATGGGTTGTTGAAAATCTTTCGGAAATCTTTTTGGCGTGTAACGTAGAAGAAATTTTGAAGAACTACGGGAAATCCACCAAAATGGAAGACCCGATTATCCACTTTTACGAAACTTTCCTAAGCGAATACGACCCGAAATTGCGTAAGTCTCGTGGCGTTTGGTACACACCGCAACCCGTTGTAAATTTCATTGTACGGGCAGTTGACGACATTTTGAAAACGGAATTTGATTTACCGCAAGGACTTGCCGACACCAGCAAAACAACCATAAAAGTAAACACCCAAACCGCAGACAAACGTTCGGCAACAGGTTATAAACAAATGGAACTAGAAGTACACAAAGTACAAATTCTTGACCCAGCCACAGGAACAGGGACTTTTTTGGCAGAAGTTGTAAAACATATCCATAAAAAATTTGAAGGACAACAAGGCATTTGGAGTAATTATGTAGAAACGAATTTATTGCCACGCTTGAACGGTTTTGAGTTGCTAATGGCGAGTTATGCTATGGCACATCTAAAATTAGATTTGCTTTTGACAGAAACAGGCTACAAACCCACCACCAACCAACGTTTTAGGGTTTACCTCACCAACAGTTTGGAAGAACATCATCCAGATACTGGTACATTATGGACAACAGTTTTAGCAAATGAAGCCAATGAAGCCAACCACATAAAAAGAGATACGCCTGTAATGTGTGTAATTGGAAATCCGCCTTATGCTGTAAGTAGCACAAATAAAAATGATTGGATTCAAGATTTAATTTCTGACTACAAGAAAAATCTCAATGAACGTAAAATCAATTTGGATGATGATTACATCAAATTCATTCGCTACGGACAACATTATATCGACAAAAATGGAAGTGGTGTTTTGGCTTACATTTCAAATAATAGCTTTATTGACGGAATTACACACCGTCAAATGCGTAGAAGTTTATTAGAAACTTTTGATAAGGTTCATATAATTGATTTACACGGTAGTGCAAAAAAAAACGAAACAGCACCAGATGGAAGTAAAGATGAAAATGTATTTGATATACAACAAGGTGTTTCAATTAACATTTTAGTTAAAACAGGGAAAAAGAAAAAAACAGAATTGGGAGAAATTTACCATTCTGAATTGTTTGGAAGGAGAAACTTAAAATATGAAACACTTAATGAAAACTCATTTTCATCTATCAAATGGGTTAAATTAGAAAATGTTGAACCTTACTTATTTTTTGTTCCAAAAGACTTTAAGTCGCAAAGTGAGTATGAATCAGGTTTTAAAGTTGACAATCTTATGAAAACCTATGTATCAGGTTTTCAAACTAAAAGAGATAAAATAACAATCAATATAAAACCTAAAGAACTTAAAGAAATTAGGGATACATTCATTGAAAATGATAATAATGAAATAAGAAGTATTCTCAAACTTCCTGCTGACGGAAGAGATTGGAAAATTGAATGGGCTAAAGAAGATTTGCAAAAAAATCATCCAACAGAAGTAAGAGTTATGTATCGACCATTTGACGACAGATATACTTTTTTTACAGGAAAATCAAAAGGTTTTGTTGCATATCCAAGAACTGAAATGTTTAATCACTTAAACAATCCTAAAAATATTAGTTTGATTACTTGTCGTCAACAATCTACATTTGATTTTCAACACATTTTTACAAGTCGTCTTGTTTCTGATATGTGCAATATTTCATCACAAACAAAGGAAACAGGATATATTTTCCCACTTTATATCTATCCAGAAGTAAATGGGCAACAATCAATAGAACAAGACACAGAGAGAAAACCAAATTTAAAAACTGAAATCGTCAATCAAATAGCAGAGAGTTTAGGTTTGACTTTTACTAATGAAAAGGAAACTACGGAAAACACCTTTGCCCCAATTGACATTTTAGATTACATCTATGCGGTTTTACATTCGCCAACATACCGAGAGAAATACAAAGAGTTTTTAAAAATTGATTTCCCAAGAGTACCTTTCCCAAAAGACCAAGACACGTTTTGGCATTTAGTAAAGTTGGGCGGAGAAATCAGACAAATACATTTATTGGAAAGTCCAACCGTTGAAGAATATATTACGCAATATCCAATTGACGGAGAAAATGTAGTTGGCAAAACAATATTTAAAAACGGTAAGGTTTACATCAACGACACGCAATATTTTGACAATGTTCCGAGAGTAGCTTGGGAGTTTTACATTGGTGGTTATCAACCCGCTCAAAAATGGCTGAAAGACCGAAAAGATAGAACTTTGGAATATGAAGATATTTTGCACTATCAAAAAATCATTGTTGCTCTTTATGAAACCGATAGGTTAATGAAAGAAATTGATAAAATTGAAATTGGATAAGGAAAGATTTCTGCTATTTCTAATATCTTTACAAGCTGAATATACTAAAAGAATAAATGAAAATTCTATTAACTATAATCCAAATTGGCTATGCGTTCATCCTTATGTTTTTAGGCTGGCGTAGTTATGAAACCTTACTCTTAATCCTAAATAAAAGTCATTGGTATAGTGACGACATTGGAATGTTTTTGATTCCAATGTTTTTTGTAATGGCTGCTATTCAAAATTTTTACCTCTGTAGAATAAATAAGTTGAAAATAAAGAAATTTAAGGATGATTAATTTTTTATCGTCTTTTTAATATTGATGGATTTCCTTTAAAATTACGTAGGGTCATAGGCTTAATTTCAATTGCTTTTTTTATTTATCAAACTATGCTAATTATTTTTTTTATAACAATTTCTTTAAATGAATATGGTGATGATGCAGTTTATATGGGATTGTTTGTCTTGACACCTATTTTCTTGTGGTTGTCGCTTTCATTTATTAAATTAATTTATAATTGGATAAATGGAAAAAGTTATACTGAAGAACAATCAATTCAAAGATGAGATCTTGAGTTTTTAGGATAAAATTCAATAAGCTTTTCTGAAATTAAACATAAAGCATAATAAGCGTCTAATTGACTTTGCCACCAGTAACGGCGGAAAATTTAATTAATTTAATAATTGATTAATGATCTTCCAATTTTATCAAATAGCCATTAGTGTCTATTAATTCAAATTCTGTTATTAGTTTCCTAAAAGAAGGATTGATTTCAGCGAGTTTTTGAGCTTTGTTTTCCGCTTTAGTTCGTATAATTTCTTTGGTCTGAATTTTTTTTAAAGAATTGCTGTTGTTTTTAGTTATACCAATATAAACATCTGCCAAGTCTATGCCGTCGGCATAGGATTTATCTTCCAAATACTTGCTTACGGAAATATCAAAACCAAAATCCTTTAACTCCATTGCTTTATCCAGCCATTCGGAATATTCACTTTTGTCGGGAAACGCTATAATTTTATAGCCCTTTATGGGTTGAAGCATTTCGTATTTAAAACCGTGTTTACTTCCGGTAGCAAGCCAAACATATTCCGGTTTAAAAAGGCTCATGATTATTGCTGTTTTTTCACTTTCTACGACAGCAACGGTGCCGTTGGTTGTTTCATTTATTAAGTGAAGACCGAACAAACATTGCTTCAAATTGAATTTTTTTAGCTGTAATGTACTGCGAACGCTATTAATGTAGGCTTTGCCGTTGGAATCCTTTGCCCTTTTTCCCGTATACTGATCATATAGCATTATTTTTCCGTGTCTAACATTTTGTTGTTTATCGATTTGCCAAAAAACGGTTGCACCTTTCCATAATTTTGAAGTGCCTATAAGATATTTCAAAATTGCCTTCCTCACTTCGTCTTCACTGAACAGCCTTTTCAGAAATTGAATAAAATTATTTTCGCGAAAGTTCCGTCCACTTCTTTTTACCAATTCAAAAGGATGGTAACTGGCGGGGGGCGGTGGTGTAAATTTCACTTCAAAAGTATTGGAGTATTCTCCTTTTGGTCTTCCCCAATACCCACAATTATTTTCACGATCGCACCGGCCAAATTCAATAGGCAAAAAATCCCCTGTTTCGTTATCTAAATACCTAACGAAAGTCTTTTTTGTGCATTGGGGGCAATCATGTTTTTTGCTCCCTTTTTCCAATTCATATCGATATTTCATTTTTTTTCTTTTAGTTCAAGGAAACTTGGTAATCTGTGTAAACTTCAACAATAGGAAGGGTTTTCAGTTTGAAAACCTTTTCTGATAAACTGGTAAAGTGGTAAACTGTTTATAGTGATTGGTAAAGTTTAGGCTAACAAATTTGATCGCAATAAATTAAAAATCAATAGTTTAAAGATTAGTTTACCTGCTTTGTCGACTTTCCGCCTAATAAAGCTTTCTATAATGGGCATACTTATAATTTTTAAACAAATCATTTCGGTTCAGATACCGTGCAATAGCTCCGCCCTTGACTTCATATCGTTCAAATAAAGGTAATACGTCCGCTCTTTTAAATTCATTGGGCAAAGCCTTGTATAAATCCTGTTGGTTAGTACTAAGGTCTTCCAATGGGTTTTTTGTCATTATTTTGTCGTGTACCCTTAAAGCGTTCAATCGGAAATATTCAACGAGATTAATCGCCTTTTCCAAACTTTCATTTTGAAGTGAAATATTATAACTGCCGGTTACTGCTTGTTGCATCATTTCAATAATCAACGCAATTCGCCAAACATAAGTTTCCATTTTTGCCTGTATGGAACGTTCCAAGGTGTCGTTAAAACATTCCTTGGCTCTTTTGTGCTGCCATTCCTTAAACACTTCAATATTTGAAGCATCGGTTTTAATAGTTTGTTGGGGTGCTTCCAGTAGGTTATTGATTAGCCTTTTATAATTCTCTTGGTGGTATTCAGGAATGTCTGTGCCAGTAAATAAATTAGGTTCTAAATTTTCAGGATAAACAAAAAGAAATCTATCTAAAAAACCGTCCTCGCTTCTATTGTTACCAGCAAGCTGTTTCACAAGTTCCGGTTGCATCCCGCCCAATATATTTACATTGGTTTGGGGAATCCTTATTGGCTCTTTTGTAACCCTATCCACAGTCAACTCATTCCCATTGAAAAGTTCAAGGTACATTTGTTGATCATTTCCTTTTTTATACTTGTCAAAAGAATTAATCCAGCCCATTAACTCATCTTGAAATACCAATATTCCTTTTGAATTATGCTGTAAGGATTGTGCGAGCATTTCTGGCGTAAAGTCCATAAGAATAAATTTACTGAAACTGGGTTTTTTGCCTTTTGTTTCTTTATCCCGTTGCTCATATTCCAGCATCAAACTTTGATATTCAATATAGGTTTGATCATCTTTTAATTTAATTGGTTGCTTTGCAAAATTTAAAGGATGTGTTTTTCCAGTTCCTGGACTTCCGATAATGGATAACCAAAGAATAGGTTTTGATTTGTAACTACCATTGTGCAGTTTTACACTGTTCCCTATTGCGGTGGCACATACCGAAAGTATTCCCGCACTAAAATAGTCTTTGTCGAAACCATTGGTGATCTTTGCAGTATTTATCAACTTTTGTATTGCACCAGGGAAGATTTCCAAAGGGAAGCCATTAGCTGAACATTGCATCTCCGTATCAATTATATGGCCTAAATCTGTAAAACTTGGCTTGATATTATCATCCGTTACCATAGCAATTTACTTTTTTAATGGTTTTAAACATTCAAGTAATTCGCTACGCTTGTAATACCTGCGGTTGCCTATTCCATAGGCTTTGACTTTACCTTTATTAGTCCAAGCCCAAAGTGTTGAGCTGTCTATGGATAGGAATTTGCAGGTTTCATCCCGGGTTAAAAGTTCGTCATTGGATTTTAGGTTGCTTAGATGTACAATTAAATCCTCAATTCGATGTTGGAGCTTAACATCAATAAGGTTTCCCAGTTCTTCGGGCGTTAGGTCTTGGAGTAAGATTGCATTTGTTTTCATTTGCTTATGTTTTAATATTCACAAGCAAAAGTCCGTAGTGGATTGCGCTATATTTAACCCGCTTTTGCGCTATTGTTGAGCTATTATTGCGCTTTTTATTTCGTTGTAATAATCCATTCTGTTATTTTTCCCCGATTGCCTACTATCTATTTTGTCAATAGAAACGTTATAGGATGCTAAAAACTCAATAAATTTTATCCCGCTACAATGAATTAATCCGTCTTTTGTCATAGCGTAAAACAAAAAGCTATAATTTGCTACAAGGTGTTTTTTGTCCTTATACTTTGAGTGTATTTTTTCAAATATTTTAAATCCATTTTTTTTAAAAATATCAGGGTGCATTAATTCACCCTCATTGGGATTTGTTTCAATTGATTGTTGTCCTTTTTTAATAGACTTAATTTCATTAAAACAATATTGGCAATAAATAAATTTCAGATAACTATCACCAAATGTATTTACAGTATTATAGGCCTCAAAATTGGTTTCATATTTTATCCCATCAGTTAGCCAGTCATAGAGTAAGTTTTTATTTCTCGATATGAGTTCTATAGCTTGAATAGGGCTTAAGAATAAATCACCCTTGTCGAAATCACCAATTAATTCAGGCAAATTAAAAGGGTCTGATTTTTTTATTTCTTGATTTAAAAAGTTTAGTTTTTGGTCTTGGGTATTAAATGCTTCAAGTTTGAACTGGATTTCTTTTAAAAGTAGATGGCTTTTATAGGTGTGCGAAATTCTTAAACAAAGCAAATCACATATTTCATGTGGAATTGAATAATTCAGCATAATTCCGAAATCATCTACATCATAGTGTTCAAAAAACTCAAATTCTTCATCATTATAAATTGAAAAATCCAATTTTGAAAAATCACGTTTATAAGGGTAGTTATCTGCTATTTCAAAAATTTCCTTTTCTAATGCAAGTTTGATTTTTTCAGGTGTAGTTAATTTGTCAAATTCTTTACGATTTAAAATATTTCTAAAAGTTCGCTTTGCCATATTAATTATTTGTTGGAATGCTCATTATTTCAATTGCAACGGTGGTGGTTGCATCTGTTGCAACTGAGTTTCGATAGTTATTCTGCTGTTATGATGCATTATATTTCTCACTATTTCAATTGCAACGTTGCGGTTGCATCTGTTGCAACTGGGTTTCGATAGTTATTCTGTTGCTATGTTGCATTATATTTCTCATAATTTCAATTGCAACGGTGTCGGTTGCATTAGTTGCAGTGGGGATTGTTACTCTTGTTTTAAAAATATTTGCTTATTTCCATTGCTAAATCTTTATTGCTTTTGCCTATGTAATTTAAAAACATTGCTTCGCTACTATGGCCAGTAATGTATATCAGGTATGTAGTTGGTATTTTACCATAAAAGTTGGTGGCAAAACTTCTTCGTCCAATATGTGAAGTGACTAATTCCCATTTTGCATATTTTCCCGAAACTTTCCGTATTCCATTTTCTGTTTTAGTTGCAATTGCACCTTCAACTTTTTCTTTGAGTTTGGCTTTTTTGCAAACAATCTTAATATAATCGTTATATCGTTGATCTGAAATTGAACGGGGAAAGTTTCCGTCCCGTTTTTCAAGTATTTGCAACACTTTATTATGAAGTGGTACAGTCATTACTTTGCCTGTTTTCTTTTGTGAAAACTCTAAAAAACTTTTTCCATTTTCAATCCGAATCATTTCTTTAGTGAAACGTAAAAAATCTGAAATTCGCTGGCCAGTATAACAACTAATAATTAGCCAATCTCGAGCATTATCTAAATAATCATGTTTAAATTTCTTTTTTTCTATCGCTTCAAGATCCTGTGATGACAAATAGATTTTAGATGTTTTGGCTTTTTCCAACTTTAATGCATCCAGCTGTGAGTCTGTTTCTAAACCCAAATAGCGAGCGTGTTTACAAAATGATTTTATAAATCCAAATTCTCTTTGAATTGTATTTTGCCCATAGCCTTTGGCTTTTTGGAAGTTAACAAATTCATTTTTGAAACTTTCATTTATATCTTTTATTAAAATAGGATCTTTGCGCTCGGTTTGCATGCGCTTTAGTTTGTTTTTAACGGTATTGTATTTTTTTACGGAAGAGTAGGTTATTTCGTGTTTTCGATAATCCGTATAGAAATCTATATATTCAATTAAATTAAGAGGTATTCCAGTATTTTTTTTTGGCGGGTTGTAATAAATATCTAATTGATAATCTAACCAATCTTTAGAAATATCCAATGGATGGACAGTTTTAAATGCTTCCAAAATATGATTTTCTATATTGTTCAATTCTGTATTAACTTCCTGTTGCCGGTTGCTTATTTCTATATCTTTTGGACGTTTTTGCGGATGTTCCTTTTTCCAGTAGTGTTTTGATACTTCGTATTGAGTTCTTGCCCCCAAGACAAAATCTTTGTTATTATGCCTAAAAAGCAATCTTAAATTAAGGGGGGCATTCTCCTTCGTGGAACGGTAGAGAAAATTCACAGAAGCCATACATTAATCGATTTTAACAATACAAATATAAAATATCTGTACGATTTTTGTACGGCTGATTTCAAACTAATTCAAAACCATACAAATTAAATAAAAATAAAAAAATGATGTAATCTATTACTATTATTGGATTTATAGGTGTGAATGCAATAATTATTAGGGGTTTGAGTTTATCTTTATTTTGGATTAGAGTGGACTCTCCGCCTGTACAAAGTGAAGAGCTTCAGTGAAAACTGGAGCTTTTTTTATTGATTGTCTTTTCCGTTTTCAATCAACTCTTCAACCTCCTCTTTGTCATCCCCGTTAAGTTTTGGGTTTTTCGGAGTTTGGACTTTTTTTTTGTGATGAATTTCATAATACATGGCGAAATGGTCACTGCCAAAGTTTTTGGAACGGACCATTTTACCTACGTACAAATCGCGGGTGTGAAAAAGATGGTCCAACGGAAACCGTAAAAAGAAATAATCTGCGTGATAGGTAGAAAAGAAACCACGGCCCACACGCGGATCGATCATTCCAGTCATTTTTTTGAACAGCCGTGTAGTGCGGCTCCAAACCACATCGTTCATATCGCCACAAACCACAGTGGGCTTGTCCAAATCACGAATTCTTTTTCCGGTAAGCATCAGTTCGGCATCGCGCTCTTTTGAAGTTTCGTTTTCGGTTGGACTTGGCGGCGCGGGATGCAGGCAACAGAAAAAGATAGGAGGATTTCCTTCAAGGGGAAAATCGAAAAAGATTGAAGGCTTATCATCTTCAATCTGGTATTTCACTTCCACATTTTTCAATTCCTTTTTTGAATAAAGGTGCATTCCGTAAAAATTTTCCAAAGGTACTTTTACGGTGAAGGGGTAGTCTTTTTCAATTTCCGAAAGACAATCTTCCCACTCTTGGTTTGATTCCATTGTCAGTACCAAATCTGCATCAAAACGTTTTATTTCCTTTAAAAAATCTGGATAGCAGGAATTGGTCTGTAAAACATTTCCGGCCAAAATGGAAACGTGACCGTCGCTTTTGGCCTTTATCCTGCTTCTTCTGGGGAAAAGGGAACTGTATGGAAATACTTTGTAAAGTTGGTATAGCATGGTTGCAACCAGCGCTGCAAATAATATCCAACTAAAAACGGTGTATTCTTCTTCAAAATAAAAAAACAAGGCCAATAAAATCAATTGAATAAACAACGACTGTAGCCTCACAAAATCTGCCGTACGGAAAAACCAATGCGGATTTCCAGTTGCAGGAAAAAAGGGGCTTACTGTAAAGAAGATTATTAAAATGTACAATACCATCTTTCAAATTTAAGTTTTTTAAAAATGCTAAAGCCTACAAATATCTTTTTTGCTTAAACGTATATTCCTACTTTTACGGCTTCAAAAAATCAAACACATGAAAAAAATTATCCTCAGTACTTTATTTATCTTTTTAACCTTCACATTTGTAATTGCGCAAGATTATACAACCCCAAACACAGGTGTAACTTGGACGCTGGATGACATTGCAGCGGCAAGTCCCACAACTATCACTATTTCTGGAAGTGAATATACGCTCTTGGGAAATCTTACAATCTCGGAAAATGATGCAGTAATTATAGATTCAGATTTGACCCTTTTAATTGATGAAGCAAAGCTAGTAACCGTTTTTGGAGCATTTACAGTAGATTCAAATGCAGTGACCATTACTGCCTTGGATGAAAACACTCCGTACGACGGATTTCGTTTTGAAGAGTTTTCAGAAATAGACATCCAAAATGCAACTATTGAATATGGTGGTGGACTAAGGGTTTTGACGGAAACTTTTTCAATAGACAATTGTACACTTACCAATAATGTTGCTGGCGCAACTACGAGTGCGGTAATCCAACTTTCCCGGGGCATGCCGCAAATAACTAATAATACCATTGCCCAAAATGATTTGCCAGCCATTGGCTCTGCAGCAAATTCTGTCGTTTCGGCATATATTTTCAATAATACTATTGAAGCAAACAATCAAGCTAATGGCAACCGCCCACAAATAAATTTGGGCACTACCATGGCCGCCGACCCGCTACAGATTATACAGAACACCATCATAGGAGATCCCGCAGCAGATCAAACTGGGGGTATTGCCATTGCCAACTTTGTGGGTGGCGATATAAATGTAATTATCGAAAACAACACCATTCGCGACAATCGCTATGGCATTACAATCCTTGGAACGGTAGATTCTGCTGAGATTATTAACAATGTAATTGAAGACAACAATGTTCAAGGAGATCCTAATCTTGGCGGAAGCGGCATCAATCTTAATAGTTCATCCATAAGTGAAGACGTTATTGTCTCTGGAAACGAAATACGAAGAAACCTTTGGGGTATTACATTACAGGGCGAGGCTTCAATAAACCTTGGTGACGATGCAAGCAACCCGGGAAATAACGTATTTGCGGAAAACGGCAACAGTGGCGAAATTTATGCGCTGTACAACAATACCGCAAATCCTATTTCAGCAAAGAGCAATTGCTGGATAGAAGGTCAGGAAAGCACGCCGGAGCAGGTAGAAGATGTAATCTTTCACAGTGTGGACGATCCGGCTTTGGGAGAAGTTACTTTTGACCCATTCCTATGTGGCATTTTGGGTGTTGCCGATAATACTGTTGAAAATTTCAGCTTTTATCCAAACCCTGTTAAAAACGAAATCAATTTCAACAATATTTATTCTTTTTCAACAGTTGAAATTTATGGTGTACAGGGCAATTTGATTGTTTCCGAAACTATTTCTGAAGGGCAAAACAGTTTATCTATAAATCTTCCTTCAGGATTGTATTTTGTGAATTTCAGCAATGACTTACAAAACGTTACGAAGAAAATGGTGGTGGAGTAATCTATCTATCCAATAGTAACAGACCCCAAAGGTTTCGAAAACCTTTGGGGTTTTTTAGGATTTTTTTATCGTAAATCGCTAAATCCCTTCCTAAAACCGTAATTTTGCACCCGCCTGCCCCTTTTCGGTAGGCTTTCAAAAAAATTCAAAAAACAAATACGTGAAAATTCAGAATAAAGCTACGCTAGAGTTGAGCAAGGACGAAATGAAAACCTATGGTTACGAAGTGGTTGACGCCATTGTGGAACATTTTGCAACACAAAACGAAAAACTGCCAGTAGTGTCCGGTTCCCGTGAAGAAATGGAGGCATTGTTTCTTGAAGATGCACCTGAAAAAGCTAGCGACCCAAGAAAAGTCTTAAATTTCATTTTGGATGAAGTGATGACCAAAAGTAACATCGTTTCGCACCCAAAATCGTATTCCTTTGTTCCTGGTCCTAGCAACTATATTAGTGCGATGGCAGATAGTTTGGCATCGGGATTCAATATATTTTCCGGCGGTTGGGCGGCTTCGCCAGCTGCGGCACAGATGGAGATCACGGCCATGAATTGGTTGCTGAAAATGTTCGGATTTCCGCAGAAAAAAGGTGGCGGAATATTTACCAGCGGCGGTTCCATGGCAAATTTGACCGCTTTGGTTACTGCCCGAAAAGTGAAATGTGGCGACGATTTCAGCAAGGCGGTGATCTATCTTTCAGACCAGGCGCACTCTTCAAATATAAAGGCAATACGTGTACTTGGTTTTAGAAAAGAGCAGATTCGGGTAATTCCCACGGATAGTGAATTTAAGTTTTCACTGAATAAATTGAAGAATGCAATCGCTAAAGACCGTTTGGAAGGATTGCAACCTTTCTGCTTAATTGCAACAGCGGGAACTACAAATACGGGAACGGTTGATCCGCTTTCCGATATTGCGAAAATATGCAAAAAGGAAGATATCTGGTTCCATATTGACGGCGCTTACGGCGGGTTTGCAATACTTGCCGATAACGGAAAGCAACTTTTAAAAGGAATTGAAAAAGCAGATTCGTTAACGGTTGACCCGCACAAATGGTTTTATCAGCCTTATGAAATAGGTTGTCTTTTGGTAAAAAACCACAAATGGTTAAAGGGAACTTTCACCGAAAAACCTGAATATTTGCGCGATATTGAAGGCAATACTTCCGAAATAAACTTTTACGATCACGGTATTGAACTTACAAGACGTTTCCGTGCTTTGAAGTTTTATATGTCTGTGAAAACCTTTGGAATGGGTGAATTCCGCAAAGCAATTACTTATAATGTAAAATTGGCCGAAGCCACCGAAAGTTTTCTTCGAAAAAGTGCTGATTGGGAAGTTATTTCGCCCGCAACTTTGGCGGTTATCAATTTTCGATACAACCCAATAGGCAACAAACTTTCGGAGCAAAAACTGGATGCGTTAAACCAAAGAATTTCCAAAAACGTCGTGGATTCGCAACAGGCATTGCTTGTTACTACTGTTCTCAACGGGCAAGTTGTTTTGCGAATGTGCTTGATAAACCCGAGAACAACCCTGGATGACGTAAAAGAAACCATTGCCCTCTGCGAAAGTTTTGCGGAAGAAAAAGTCCTGGCTTGAAACAGGCCGATGTCATAATAATTGGCGGGGGCGCTGCGGGATTTTTTACGGCAATAAATGCTGCGGATAAAAATCCGAAACTTAAAATAATCATTCTCGAACGCGGAAAGGAAGTGCTCACAAAAGTAAAAGTTTCCGGCGGAGGAAGGTGCAATGTAACCCACGCAGAATTTCTTCCAAAAGAATTAACGCAAAATTATCCACGTGGGGAAAAGGAACTTTTAGGCCCGTTCCACACTTTTATGACAGGCGATACAATTGAATGGTTTGAAAAACGTGGAGTGGAACTGAAAATAGAAGCGGACGGACGCATGTTTCCAGTCTCGGATTCTTCGCAAACCATAATCGATTGTTTTCTTTCCGAAGCAAAAAGATTGGGTGTGGAGGTTCTTCTCAATCAATCTGTAAAGGAGATTCTAAAAAGTGCTGATCATTTCACCATAAATACTGCTACAGATACTTTTTCCGCAGCAAAAATTGTGGTTGCCACGGGCAGTAATCCTAAAATTTGGCAATTGTTGGAAGGTTTGGGGCATAGCATTGTGCCTGCCGTTCCGTCACTTTTCACCTTTAATATTAAAGATCAAAGAATTGCAGAACTTCCAGGAATTTCAACATCTGCAAACGTAAAGATTTTATTACCGGCAGGAGTTCCCCCTTTGGGCGTCAGGGGGCTTCCATTATTGATTACCCATTGGGGAATGAGCGGACCAGCCATTTTAAAACTTTCAGCTTGGGGCGCGCGTGTTTTGGAACCTTTAAAGTATCACTTCAAAATTGAAGTGAATTGGCTGAACAGCATTTCTGAAGAAGAAGCATTGGATGCTTTAAAGGATTTGAAATCATCGCAGGGAAAGCAGACCATTTTTAAATATGCGCAGTTTGATTTACCAAAACGACTTTGGCAAAGTCTGGTAAAAGCTTCGGGAATTGATGAAAGGCTCACTTGGGCAGAAGCCTCGCGCGAAAATCTTCAGAATATTGCAAACCAACTTACCACTGCGATTTTTGAAGTTACAGGGAAAAGTACTTTTAAGGAGGAATTTGTAACTGCTGGTGGTGTGGATTTAAAGGAAGTAAACTTCAAAACCTTTGAAAGCCGCATATGCAAAAACCTTTACTTTGCAGGAGAAGTCCTTAATATAGATGCCATCACCGGAGGCTTCAATTTTCAGAATGCTTGGACGGGCGGATATCTTGTGGCACAGGCAATAACTAAGTGAATTATGAAAACATACATAGCCCTACTTCGCGGCATAAACGTTGGCGGTCATAAAAAACTAAAAATGGCCGATTTAAAGTCAATGATGGAAGAATTGGGGTTTCAAAATGTGGTGACTTATATACAGAGCGGAAATGTTGTTTTTTCCGCGAAGGAAGAAAAAGATCTTTCTGATAATATTTCAAATGGAATAGCGGAAAAGTTTGGTTATGAGGTACCGGTGCTTGTAAAAACCGCAGATGAAATTGCGCAAATTTTAAAGAATTGCCCTTTTGGGGAAACAAAGAAAACCGAAGCTCATTTTATGTTACTTGCCACGCCACCCAAACAGGAACTTATGGATGCTGTACACGAAATTAATTACCCGAACGAGGAATTTGTTTTAACACCCGCTTGCATTTATCTACACTATGGCAATGGAGCCGGGAAAGCCAAGTTGAACAACAACTTTTTTGAGAAAAAACTTGGGGTTGCGGCAACTACGCGAAACTATAGCACGCTCGTAAAGTTGGTGGAGATATCAAAATAATTGTTTTGTTTTCAGAATGATTATACGATGCTGGACGTAAGAATTAAATTATTACACCTTCGCTTTTATATTTCCACTCATTCATTAGCGCTGCAAGTTTCATGGCTTTCATTCCATAGGTATTTGGCAAAGCTCCTTGATTTTTGGAAAGAAATCTCGCAATTTTCTTTCCTGTAGAATGTTTTTTATGTTCTTCAGTATAATTGAAAACGACCAAAGTATTAAATTTAATAGTGAGTATTCCGAAACTATTTACATCCGTCCATTTTGTAAAATGGGAACGGTATAATGAACACACTTCAAATCCCTCATTCGTTAACTTTAAATAACTTGAGTTAGGGAATAATTCAATTATGAATACAATAATTCCTAAACCAAAAAATAATATTATAACCCATTTCATAAATGGTCTTTCTTCTATTGCCATAAATCCTAAAACAACAAAAAGCGTACTGATTAAAAGCAATATGATGGTGGTTGTTTTTTTGGTTTTAATAATATGGTTTCTGTTGTCATTTAATGTGTGATTAATTTTTTAAAAAACCTTTTAGGTTTTCACAGCGAGTTTTTTTCGAAAAGTTTAAATCTACAAAATTTCTTTCCAAGACCTTGATGACATTTTATATCCAAAATCGATAAGTATATATTAAACTATTGAGGAGTAGTTTTAAAATTGTAAATGTGAGGGAAAAAGCTTCCGGGATATTGTGACTCGGAGGCTTTTTTATTTTGATTGCGTTCCACGTCTATCTGTTAACGCCTTGTTAAACAAAAGTTCTCGGCTTACGGCGCAATATAATTTGCGTATTTTTAATAGCCAAAATTTTTCAGCCATGCAGCAAGATATTTACAACCTCAAAAAAACGCTTAAAACCAATAACGAAGCGCTTACTTATTATAGTCTTCCCGAACTGGAAAAGCAGGGACACAACATCAAAAAGCTACCTTTCTCCATCCGGATTCTTTTGGAAAATGCACTTCGTAATTACGACGATTTCTCAGTAACCAAAGACCATTTAAAAACGATACTCAATTGGACTCCAAAACAAAGTGATGCAGATATCGCCTTTAAACCTGCTCGTGTATTGATGCAGGATTTTACGGGTGTTCCCGCCGTTGTTGATATTGCCTCGCTGAGAGCCGAAATGGCACGAAAGGGCGGCGATGCCTCAAAAATAAACCCACTGATTCCTGTAGATTTGGTGATAGACCACAGTGTGCAGGTAGATTATTTTGCGGCGCAATACGCCTATCAACAAAATATGGAAGAGGAATACAAACGCAACAGGGAACGCTATACATTCTTGAAATGGGCGCAGAAATCTTTTGACAACTTTAGCGTGGTGCCTCCTGGAATGGGGATCTGCCACCAGGTGAATCTTGAGTATTTTTCTAAAGGGGTAATTGCTAGGGATGGAATGGCCATCCCAGATACCCTCGTGGGTACAGACAGCCACACGCCAATGGTAAACGGAATTGGAGTAGTAGCTTGGGGCGTTGGAGGTATTGAAGCCGAGGCTGCTATCCTTGGCCAGCCTATCTATTTTATCAACCCTGAAGTGATTGGTTTAAAATTAACGGGAAAACTTCCCGTGGGTTCCACTGCTACCGATTTGGTGTTGACCATTGCCAACCTACTGCGTAAATATGGTGTAGTTGGCAAATTTGTTGAGGTTTTTGGTCCCGGTTTAGACAATCTTTCGGTACCTGATAGAGCCACTATTGGGAATATGTCTCCAGAATTTGGTTGTACAATTACTTACTTCCCTATAGACAATAAAACGTTGGAATATATGCGGAGCAGTAACCGAAGCGAAGAACAGATTCAGTTGGTGGAGGATTACTGTAAAGCGAATATGCTTTGGCGAGAGGATGAGGATAAGATTGAATACACCGATGTGTTGGAATTGGATATTTCAACTGTTCAACCAAGTGTGGCTGGACCAAAACGACCTCAGGACAAAATTCTGCTTACCGATTTAAAGGAAAAATTCATAGAACTGGAACATGCTTCCTTTGGCAGAAAATATATAAAACATTCCGAAAGGGAAGATGCCATAACCCGCTGGAAGGAAGAAGGGGGAAGCCAACCGGTAAAACAATCCCACAATCCCGCACCCGACATTGAAATTGAAGCTAAAATTAAAAATGGCTTAAAAACTGTTTGGATTTCACAAGATAACGAAAAATACATGCTTTCAGACGGAGCCGTAGCCATTGCGGCAATTACCTCTTGTACCAACACCTCAAATCCATTTGTCATGATAGGAGCAGGGCTGGTTGCAAAAAAAGCAAGGGAACATGGCATTGATGTAAAACCTTGGGTGAAAACTTCTTTGGCTCCGGGTTCAAAAGTTGTTACGGATTATCTTGAAAAAGCAGACCTTTTAAAAGATTTGGAAGCCCTTCAGTTCCATTTGGTGGGCTACGGTTGTACTTCCTGTATTGGTAATTCCGGCCCATTACCTCCGGAGATTTCAAAAGCGGTAGAGGAAAACGACTTAATAGTAACTTCCGTTCTGTCCGGAAATCGAAACTTTGAAGCCAGAATTCATTCCCAAGTAAAAATGAATTTCTTGATGTCGCCCATGTTGGTAGTCGCTTTTGCAATAGCCGGCAGGGTAGATATTGACCTTACAACTGAACCTTTGAGCTATGACCGCAACGGAAAGGCAATCTATTTAAAAGATATTTGGCCTACGGATGATGAAATCCATGAGGTGATGAAAACCGTGCTTACTCCAAAAGATTTTAAAAAGAACTATGACGAAATTTTTGATGGCAACGAAATATGGCGAAATCTTGAAGTGCCTGATGATAAGCTATACCAATGGGAAGATGACTCCACATATATTAAGGAAGTGCCATTTTTCCACAATCTTTCACATGACGCGAAACCGCTGAAAAATATAGAGGGTGCGCGTGCACTTTTGGTAATGGGCGATAGCATTACAACGGACCATATTTCGCCTGCGGGAGCCTTTTCCGAAGAGTCCGCTGCCGGAAAATATTTAATATCAAAAGGCGTGGAAAAGAAAAATTTCAACAGTTATGGTTCGCGCCGTGGAAATGATGAAGTAATGGTACGCGGAACTTTTGCCAATGTGCGTATTAAAAACCAATTGGCTACGAGGGAAGGTGGTTATACAACTTATCTTCCTTCGGGAGAGGAAATGACGGTTTTTGAAGCCTCGCAAAAATATATAAAAGATAAAACTCCTTTGATTGTGCTTACGGGCAAGGAATACGGAAGTGGTTCTTCCCGCGATTGGGCAGCTAAGGGAACCATTCTTTTGGGTGTAAAAGCCGTTTTGGCAGAAAGCTATGAGCGTATCCACCGCAGTAACTTGATTATGATGGGCGTCCTGCCATTGGAATATTTAAAAGGTGAAAACGCAAACTCCCATGGCCTTACGGGGAAAGAGGTTTTCAGTATTACAGGAATTGAAAACGATTTAACCCCGTCAAAAAAAATAACCGTAATCGCCAAAGATGACAATGGCAAGGAAATTGAATTCAAGGCAATCGCAAGATTGGATTCGCCCATTGAAGTTGCATATTACCAAAACGAGGGGATCCTTCAATATGTATTGCGGCAATTTTTAAAAAAATAAAATAGGGAAGAGGAATTAGAGAAGAGCGAAGGGTAAATGGAAATTAACCCAACGGTAATATTTAATTTTTATAACCTGAAACCTGAAACTAGAAACCTGAAACAATGTGATCCTAATCGTCCGTCCAAAACTTCTCCGTAAAAATTACAACGGAATGACCCTTTGGCCTTTTGTGGTTTTAAAACACCATACCTTAAAAGAGGATGCCGTTTTTTTGAACCACGAAAAAATCCACTTGCACCAACAGGCAGAATTGCTGATTCTTTTTTTCTATTTGTGGTACGGCTTTGAGTTTTTGATACGATTAATTCAATATAAAAATCGTTACAAAGCATACCGTAATATTTCCTTCGAACGGGAAGCCTATCACCACGAAAGTGAAATTAATTACTTAAAAAAACGAAAGCCTTACGGATTTTTAAAATTTTTATAACCGACAACTGATAACCAACAACTAAATGAGCCTACTTTTTTCCCCCTTAAAAATAAAATCCAAAACCTTTAAAAACCGAATTGTCGTTTCGCCCATGTGCATGTACAGTAGCATCGACGGCTTTGCGAACGATTTTCACCTTGTTCATTTGGGAAGTCGCGCCGTTGGCGGTTCGGCATTGATAATTCAGGAAGCAACTGCCGTTTCACCAGAGGGAAGAATTACCCATGGCGATATGGGACTTTGGAAAGACGACCACATTGAAAAGTTGAAACAGATAACCGATTTCGTACATTCCCAAAATGCTTTAATAGGAATACAGTTGGCGCATGCCGGCAGAAAAGCCAGTTACCAATTGCCGAAGGATGGTGCGAGAAAAATTGTGCCCGATGGTAAAAATGGTTGGCAGACGGTCTCATCTTCTGCTTTGCCCTTTCGGGAAGGCGAACCTGCTCCGGTTTCAATGGATTTACAAGCAATTGAAAAAGTGAAAAATGATTATGCCGAAGCAACCAGTCGTGCAGAAAAAGCAGGTTATGATGTGGTTGAAATCCACGCCGCACACGGTTATCTTTTTCATCAGTTTTATTCGCCATTGGCCAATGAACGCACTGACGCATACGGCGGAAGTTTTGAAAACCGTATTCGCCTTTTGCTGGAAGTAACCGAAGTTGTACGAAAAGAATGGCCAGAGGAAAAACCTTTATTTGTCAGAATTTCAGCAACAGATTGGACCGATGGCGGCTGGGCTATTGAAGATTCCGTAAAACTTTCAATTGAACTGAAAAAGCTGGGTGTTGATTTAATCGATACTTCTTCGGGCGGAAATGTGCCAAAAGCAACCATTCCCAGTGAACCCAGCTATCAAGTTCCCTTCGCTGCCCAGATTAAAAAAGAGGCAAATATTTTGACTGGTGCTGTGGGGCAAATAACAACCGCCGAACAATCCGAAGCAATCTTAAAGGAAGGAAAGGCAGATTTAATTCTTTACGCCAGGGAAAGTCTTCGCCAACCGTATTTTCCGCTTCACGCCGCTAAAGTATTAGATGTGGATTTGGAATGGCCGTTACAATATGAACGCGCCAAAATTTAATGTCTAACCTTTCAATAATCTAATAATCCAACAATCTATAGTACCTTCGCAAAAAAAAATAGAAAAATGCTAAAAGCCGTACTTTTTGATATGGACGGGGTTATTGTAGACACCGAACCCTTGCACCGAAAAGCGTACTTCAAAATGTTTGAGGATGTAAATATTGATGTGGGCGAAGAACTGTATGATTCATTTACGGGGCAGGCTACCCTTCCTATTTGCAGAACACTGTGTCAGCATTTTGATCTGTCACATGCTCCAGAACATCTAGTTTCAACAAAAAGAAAACACTTTAAATATCTTTTTGAAAACGATTCAGATTTATCACTTTTAGACGGCGTACACGATTTAATAAGAAATTATCACGAAAATGGTTTAACCTTGGTTTTGGCTTCTTCGGCATCCATGCCAAACATCAACCGTATTTTTGAGCGATTTGATCTCGACAAATATTTTAAGGCCAAAATTAGCGGCGCAGATTTGAAAGCCTCAAAACCGCATCCCGAAATTTTTATAAAAGCCGCCGAACTTGCTGGCGAACACCCAAACCATTGTATGGTAATTGAAGATTCCACTAACGGAATTGCCGCAGCAAAAGCTGCGAATATTTATTGCGTAGGCTTCAAAAGCCCCCATTCTGCCAATCAGGATTACAGTAGGGCGGATAGGGTGATTACAAGTTTTGAGGAGATTGTGTTTTCAAATTTAACTTTGAGATAAATTATAATTGAATATTCCTCTCTTTTTTCCAAGGGGAGGTGCCGATAGGCGAAGGGGATCAAAATAGACCACATTCCGTTCTCCATTCTTTTTAAGATGACTGCGAATGATGGCGTGGGTGTGATAACTGGCCTGCTGCAATTTCAAAAAAGGTTCATAATCTTCAATATTGCAAATGGCTTCACTTCTGTCAAAAAAACCAAAGCCTTTGTATTGTCCGTCTGCTACCAAGGCAAAGGCAATTTCGTCCTGTGTTCTTCCCTTGCCTTGTATTGCAAAACTGGGTTTATTTTCCTTTAAACTTTGAATGGCGGCGCGTACTTTTAGGTTATAATCTGTTACGCTTTCATCACCCTCACAAATACCTTCACAGTTTTTTATACGGTAGTGTGAGCATTTCTCGGAAGTACTTTGCAACGTACAAAAACGTGGACACAATTTAAAAGTTTCGCAGATCTCTTCCAGTTTTTCCGTGGCCTCGGTTCGGTTGTAAAAAGTGCTAACGGAATCAGTAAGTGCTTTTGTTTTTCCCAAAGCCAGTTGGATAATGCCGCGTTGGTTTACATAGCTTATTATTTGGTAAGTTGTGGCGGGCCATTTCTGTGCCCGGTTAAATTTTGGATAGTGTTTTCTGATGTGTTCAGATTCTACCAGTAATGCCACGAGCTCATTCCCCGTAAGTTCGTAATCTATAAAATGCGTTTCCTGCCCCAGTTGGTATTCCTTCGTTTTTTTGTCGTAAAAGTGCGAAAGCACCCGTTTTTTAATATTCTTCGCCTTTCCGGCATACACCACTTGATGCTTTTGGTTTTTGAAAAGATAAATACCTGGCTCCTCGGGCAGTTCGTTTATCTGTTCGGCGGGAATATGTGGCGGTAGTGTTGCCTGTTTGGAACGCGGATTCAAAAAGGAATTGATAGTGTTGAAATCTTCATCAAGTGAAAGCAATCGCTGAAAAAGAATTACAGTGGCATCCACATCGCCCTCTGCTCTGTGTCTATTGAAATGGGGAATATTTATCGTGCTGCAAAGCCTTCCCAAGCTATAGGAAAGCATTCCGGGAATTAACTTTCGCGAAAGCCGAACGGTACAGAGCTTCTTGCGGTTGTAATGCTGCCCCAAAAGTCGAAATTCACCGCGGATTACATTGTAGTCAAAACTAACGTTGTGCGCTACAAAAATAGCATCCTGTGTAAACGCTTCAATTTTTTCGGCAACTTCAAAAAACCGCGGCGCATCGGCAACCATTTCATTGTCAATGCCTGTAAGTGCAGTAATGTGGTGTGGTATTTCCCGCTCCGGATTTACGAGCGTGGTGTACTTATCTACCACTTCGCCGTTTTTCATCAATGCAATGCAGATTTCGGTAATACGATTGCCTGCTATCCCACCGCCAGTGGTCTCTACGTCTATAATTGCGAAAAGTTGTGATTGCATTTTTCTTTGCTGGGAAAACAAATGTAGTGAAAGAATTTTGAAATATTGGAATATTTCCTCTTAAATGGAAATAATCCAATGACGAAACCAACCATTGGTACCAATTAACTCAGAAAATCTCCGCATTATCAATATCTTTGAACAAATATTTACAGCCTTATATGACCCTTGAAAAAAACCTTAAGGAACGAATAAAAGAACTTACCTGCCTGTATGAGGTCTCTTCTATTATAGTAAACAATGATTACAAAGAGCTTGACAAAACACTATATTCAATCGCATTAAGTTTGCGAAAATCATTGCAGTTCGGCAAACACGCAACAGTTGAAATCAACTCGGAACCCTTCCATCTCATTTCTTCGGCACTTCCCAAAAAAAGTGTTTTTATTGAAAGTAATATCACCATTTTCAATGAGCCAAAAGGTTTTATAAAAATTCATTATCCCGCAGATAAATTCACCAAAAAAGATTTTTTAAAGGAAGAGAAAAAACTATTGAAAAACGTTGCAATTAACGTAGGCGATTTGTTGGAACGAGTAGCCATCCGTGAAAATGAAACTGTGATGAAACGCAAAATGGAACATGCCGACCGCTTGAGTATTTTGGGCGAAATAACCGCGGGAATTGCCCACGAACTCAACACCCCACTTGCAAATATTTTGGGCTTCGCCGAGTTGCTAAAAAGTAAGGAGCCCGAAACCACACAGACCAGCCAAGACCTAAATAAAATAATAAACAGCGCCATTTTTTCACGCGAAGTTGTAAAAAAACTAATGTTCTTCGCCTGCGAGATGCCGCAAAATTTAGGACAGACAGACATCGTTCCCATTATTAACGAAGCGATGAATCTGCTGGATGCCACATTTAAGAAGAACGAAGTAAAATATAAAGTGAATCTTCCAAAAGGTGAAGTTTTAATGAAAGCCGACACCATTCAGTTGACCCAGGTTATCTTCAATTTAGTGCTGAACGCAATCTATTTTTCACCCAAAAATGGTTTGATTACTATTTCTTTGGAAGAAACAAAAAAGAAGATCATACTTAAAATTTCAGACGAAGGCCCAGGCATTTCTTCTGAAAACGTACAGAAAATATTTCAGCCTTTTTTCACAACAAAAACCGTGGGCGACGGCTCCGGTTTAGGGCTTAGCGTAGTGCACGGAATTATACGCAGCCATCGTGGAACTATAGATTATCAACCCAATATACCTACGGGCGCCATTTTTATTATTACTTTTCCGAAACAATAAACCCGATGCTACAAAAGGAAAACATACTGATAGTAGATGACGACATCAATATTTTGGAACTCCTCCAGCGGCACCTCCATTCGCTCAATTATCACACTTATAAAGCAGTTTCTGTAAAAGAAGCCGTCGCTATATTGCGCGATACCGAAATAGATTTACTGATTACAGATCTAAAAATGCCCGAAGTGGACGGTTTTCAGCTTATCCAGTTTGCTTCGGAACATTACCCAAATATGCCAAAGCTGGTGGTTACAGGCTACCCTTCGGTACAGGATGCGCTTTCCGCAATAAAATCCGGAGCCATTGATTATTTGGTAAAACCCTTTACAAAGGAAGAGTTAAAGCAAGGCGTTGAGAAATCTCTTTCCACAAAAACGAAACGAAAAACCGTTACCGAATCTTCTGAACCAAAAAAATATAACGAAATAATTGGTGAAAGCGAAGCCATTAAAAACGTAACACAAATAATAGAACGCGTAAAAGACAACAAAGCCACCATTTTTATAAGTGGTGAAAGCGGTACGGGGAAAGAGCTCGTGGCACGTTCCATTCACTACAACGGCAAGTTCTCGCGCGCACCGTTTATTGCGGTAAACTGCGGCGGAATTCCCGAAAACCTTTTGGAATCGGAACTTTTCGGTTATGTGAAAGGAGCCTTCACCGGCGCCAATGACAACCGCGAAGGTTTTTTTCAGGCAGCAGATGGCGGAACCATTTTTCTGGATGAAATAGGAAACGCTTCGCTAGCTGTCCAATCGCGGCTTTTGCGGGTTTTACAGGAAAAAGAAGTGATGAAAGTTGGTGACCGAAAAACCGAAAAAATTGATGTACGCGTCATTGCCGCCACCAATAGCAATCTAAAGGAAATGATTGCGAAGGAAACCTTTCGCGAAGATCTTTTTTATCGTTTAACGGTTGTAGAAATTATCGTGCCTCCGCTTAGAGAACGGAAAGAGGACATTCCATTGTTAGCGGACAAGTTTCTTTTCAAATACGGCAATGAATATAAGGATCGCTACATTCCCATTGACCCAGAGGCTCAAGAGCTTTTGCAACGTTACGATTGGCCTGGCAACATTCGCGAACTGGAAAACGTAATTCAACGCGCCGTTATAATGTGCGACCGTACCATAGGTATAAAAGACTTGCCCGACACTTTAAAATATAAAATTGATTTTCCAGAGGATGAGCTACTTTCTTTAAAGGAAATGGAGAAGAAATACATTCAAAAAGTACTTACTGCAACTGACAACAACCAAACAAAGGCTGCGGAAATCCTTCAAATTGACCGTAAAACTCTCCGTGCGAAAACGAAAGAATAGCGTCAAAAAACTTCAGAATACAAAACCCCAAATTCCAAAAAAATAGCTTTGGAATTTGGCGATTTGTCTTTTTGGAATTTCATTTTATTGGGTAATTTTTCCCCACTGCGGAAAATATGCCCCACTCACTTCACAGAAAAAATTAGTTATAAATCATTATAACTATTTGTAATACAGTAATCTATCGTTTTTATTGAATATTTTTTGTGCCAATGGCACACACCTTGCCAATAGGAATGTCAAACAATTAATGATTATGACTAATAACCCTACAAACCTTTGCCTTGAATGTGCGCACGCAGCTTATTGCGTGCTAACGCACAATCATTCAGCGGTGTTTTCCTGTAGTGAGTTTGACGAACTGCAACACCGTGCTCCCGAGCCTTTACTGAAAATAACCCAAAGAGAGCCAGAAATGGCAACTATTTAAAAACAATTATTAAAATGACAAATACACAAACCTTGGAAAAACCGCAACCTGTAAAAAGAGGAATGTTGGACAACGTGTTGGAGCAATTCAACAGCGCTGCAGACAAAATTGATCTGAACCCAAACGTTCGCAAAATTCTTAGCATCACTAACACTGAAATCATCATTCACTTCCCGGTTCGTATGGACAATGGTAATGTGGAGATATTCACAGGTTACCGTGTGCAGCACAACAACGCACTTGGTCCATACAAAGGTGGTCTTCGTTACCACCCAACGGTAGATATTGACGCTGCACGTGCCTTGGCCATGTGGATGACCTGGAAAACATCTTTGGCAGGATTACCTTACGGAGGTGCAAAAGGAGGAATCCAAATTGACCCTTCAAAATATTCCAAAAATGAATTGGAGCGCATTACGCGCAGATTTACTTATGCTTTAGGTGAAAATATTGGCCCAGAGCACGATATTCCTGCGCCAGACGTAAACACCAACGACCAAACAATGGCGTGGATTGCTGATACGTATATGAGTACGAAAAGCACCAGTGAACGTTCCAAAAACCAACACGTAGTTACAGGAAAACCTGTTGGCAGTGGTGGTTTGGAAGGCCGTGATCGTGCCACTGGTTACGGTGTATTTTTGACCATTAAATTTTGGGCAGAAAAGAACAACGAAAGCCTAAACGGAAAAACATTCATTGTGCAAGGTTTTGGAAACGTTGGCTACTGGGCAGCACATTTCTTAGAAAACGAAGGTGCAAAAATGGTAGGTGTCCAGGACGCCTACGGAAGCCTTCAAAACAAAGAAGGAATTACCGTTGAGGATCTTTTCAACTACGGAAAAGCGAACAACGGCAGCATCGTAGGTTTCCCAGAAGCTTCTGCTATGGATGGTAAGGAGTTCTTTGGTTTGGATTGCGATATCTGTATTCCGGCGGCCTTGGGCAACCAGATTACTGCACAAAATGCACATTCAATAAAAGCAACTTTAATCGCCGAAGGCGCCAACGGCCCAACGGATGTAGAGGGTGAAAAAATATTGATGGAGCGAGGTATCACCATTATTCCAGATATTATGTGCAACTCTGGCGGCGTGATAGGAAGTTATTTTGAATGGCTTCAAAACCGTAACGGCGAGCTTTGGCAAATGGACGAGATTTTGGAGAAACTGGAGAAAAAACTTCGGTCAACCTTCAAAAAAGTTACGGCCTATTCCGAAGAAAAAGGAATCGATATGCGTACCGCAGCTTTTGCGATCGCTATTGAAAGAATTGAAAAGGCCTATGTGCTTAGAGGGATTTTCCCATAATTAATTTGAATCCATAAAGATGGAACATCTCTCCTCAATTGTCTTAAATTACAATGATGTTCCATCTTTAATAATACTGAAATAGAAACCATGAAATATGGAAATTTGATATTAGAGAAAAAGGAGTACGTTTTTTTAAAACGCCTACTCAACGTTACATGTTATTATAAAGATGAAAACACCAAGGTTTCCCTTAAAAAATTAAGCGGGGAGCTTACAAGTGCCATCATTTACGACCACGAAGAAATGCCTGCAGATGTAATTCGCTTTAACAGTGTTGTTACAGTTGAATCTGGAACCTGGCAAACCGAATTTCAATTGGTCATCCCAACCGAACGAAATATCGCGGCAAACAAGATTTCCATTTTGGCCCCAATGGGTTCAGCCGTAATGGGTTATGCCGAGGGCGATTCCGTTATTTGGAATTTTCCAAATGGTACCAAAGAACTAAAAATTACAAGTGTTAAGCAGGCTGAAAGACCCATCGATATAGACGTTCTTTCATAGAAATTTAAAAATATTTATATAAGTCATGCAGATTTACGATCACGATTCCCCCGAAGCAATAGCATTTAAAAACAATTCCATAGAATTGAACAATTGGATTGAGCATCTCAATTATATCGAAAAGGAAATTGCCAATCTCTTGAACCTTGGAAAAGCAGAACTTTCAAAAGCCTTTGATTCCCAAACTACACTTGATAAATTGGTTCGTGAAAAAGAAACAAACGCTGCGACCATAGATGCTTTTCTAAAATATAGGGAAAGCTTACCCAAAGCCGCTGAATGTGAAGATGTAGATTGCGATATGTTTTATGTAACCGAACATGAACGGTTCAGAAAAACCTATCTCGCACATTTAAAAAAATACCGGGAAGTGAAGGAAGAATACTTCAGTACTCTAAGCAAATAATAGAAAGAGAAAAATTTTAAGAAATTATGAGCGAACAGCCGCAGCCCAATACTATAGGAATCCTAAAAACCCCAAACGATCCGCGGGTTTGTTTGTTGCCCAAGGAAGTAAAAAGACTTACCGGGGAGTTGAAGCTCGATATCCTTTTTGAGCCGGGGCTGGGCAGTTCGCTACAAATTGACGATACCGAATATGTGCAGGCAGGAGCTATCAGTAAATCTCGCGAGTCAATTTTTAAAAATTCGGATACCATCGTATCCATTAACCATACTTTTAGCGAAGTGGAAATGAAGGGGGGTTGTTGCTTCATTGGTATTTTCAACCCCCTCTTTCATGATTCCAAACTCGCTATTTATCAAAAGAACGGAGCTACGGTTTACAGTCTAGACCTTCTGCCCCGAACTACTTTAGCTCAATCTATGGACGTGCTTTCATCCATGGCCTCATTGGCTGGCTATAGGGCTGTCATAAAAGCAGCAGAAGTATACAATGGAGTTTTCCCAATGTTTACAACAGCCGCGGGAACACTTACACCCGTAAAAATTTTAGTGCTCGGTGCTGGTGTAGCGGGCCTTCAAGCAATTGCTACCGCCCGTCGTTTAGGCGCAGTAGTTGAAGCTTTTGACGTTCGTAAATCTGCCGGAGAGGAAGTGCGAAGCCTTGGTGCAACTTTCATAGAAGTGGAAGGGTATACAGAATCATCAAACGCAGGTGGTTATGCCGTGGAACAAAGTGAAGCATATCAAAAAAAGCAAAAAGAATTGATTCACAACCATATTCGTTCAGCTAATATAGTTATTAGCACCGCAAATATTCCGGGAAGAAAAGCGCCATTGCTCATAGAAACACGCTCTGTGGAAGCCATGCAGCCCGGAAGTGTTATTATTGATATCGCAGCCGAACAGGGCGGAAACTGCGAACTTTCAAAAAACAAAGAAATTGTAATTCACAAGGGTGTTACTATTTTAGGAAACTCGAGCCTTTCGGCTGAAATACCGGCCGCGGCTTCAAAACTACTTTCAAACAATTACTTCTCGTTTTTAAAATATAAGCAAAAAGCAGAAAGCCAAACAGATGATCCATTGCTAACCGCTTCACAAATAATGGAAAAAGGCGAATGGACGCACCCGCATTTCACCAAACAACTACAACCAGCATAAATTATGGATTTCATAAATCAACACATCCAAGAAATTTATTTTGTTATTTTCTGTGTCTTTATCGGTATAGAAGTTATCGCCAATGTGCCCGCTATTTTGCACACGCCCCTAATGAGCGGCGCCAATGCCATTAGTGGGGTTATTTTGGTAGGAGCCATTATCGTAATGCTACGGGTGCCGGCGGATGATTACCTCAACCTCACTTTGGGGGGAATCGCCGTTTTTCTCGGCACCCTAAACATTTCAGGAGGATTTTTCGTTACTGGGCGCATGCTGAAAATGTTTAGCCCTAAAAAATAAATTCAGATGTACGCAATTATTGAAGTAGGCTATTTAGTAGCCACCCTTTCCTTTTTGGGAGGTTTGAAATTTATGAGCTCTCCCAAAAATGCCAAAACGGGAAATCTAATCGCAGCTATGGGCATGGTCCTAGCTGTTGTGCTCACTTTTGTTGCTGCTATAACGGCCACTGTTCCATACACCAATTTAATAATTATGCTTTTGGCGATTGCCGTAGGAACTGTAATTGGCAGAAGGCTTTCCAGCAAAGTAGAAATGACCGGAATGCCGCAATTGGTGTCCTTATTCAATGCAACCGGTGGGGGCTGTGCCATGCTTTTGGGGTTGATGGAAGCCAATCAAATGGATCCTGTAACTACTATCCTTGGAAATAAAATCCTACTCATAGCAGGTTTAATAACGGGTGCGATAGCTCTAACGGGCAGTATTATCGCAGAGCGAAAACTGGCCGGAAAAGTGAAGGATAGACGCAGCAAAACCGTCATCTTTTCCGCAAGGATACTTTTGGGGTTGATGGTATTATTGCCTGTGCTTTATTTCATCGGAATCATTCCCATTGGCTTTACTGCTTTTATGTATATTCTGGCTACCCTCGCAATGGTTTATGGGGTACTTTTCGTATTGCCCATTGGAGGTGCAGATATGCCCGTGGTAATTTCACTTTTAAATAGTATTACCGGTATTGCAACGGCCTTTGCCGGTTTCGTTTATGGAAACAAGGCCATGATAGCAGGTGGTATTTTTGTAGGTGCCGCAGGTATTCTGCTCACTATTTTAATGTGTAAGGCCATGAACCGTTCCTTGCTAAAAGTTCTTGCCGGAACTTTTAAAAAGAGCAAGACGGGCGCTGTGGAAGAAGAGCAGGAGATAAAGGAAATTAGTATTTCAGAAACCGCTTTATCGCTTTCATTTGCACAAAAAGTGGCTATCGTTCCGGGTTATGGACTCGCCGTTGCACAGGCGCAACATATTTGTGGTCAATTGCAACAATTATTGGAAAAGCGTCACGTGGATGTAGATTACATTATCCATCCGGTGGCTGGCCGTATGCCGGGACACATGAATGTGCTGCTTGCTGAAGCAAATGTGGAATATTCCCATCTAAAGGAAATGGATGAAGGCAATGAAAACATGGAACAGTACGATGCCGTTCTGGTAATTGGTGCCAACGATGTAGTAAACCCAGCAGCCGAAAATAATCCCGACAGCCCAGTTTATGGAATGCCCATCATTCGTGTGTACGAAAGCAAGCAGGTTATAGTAATGAAACGCAGTATGGGCAAAGGGTACGCAGGCGTTCAAAATGATCTTTTTGGACTGGACAATTGCAGCATTCTTTTTGGTGATGCTAAAGCTTCATTGCAGGAAATTGTGACTCAATTGAAATTGATTTAATTTCTAAAACAAGCGTCCCTCTTAATCAATTCTTCAATTTATATTTATGGATAGCGCTGGCTTCCTACGCCGGCCACCGTTAAAATATCGTGAAACCCTCACGGCATTTCCTGCATTAGCACTAATTTTAGTGAAAATGCAAAGACGATGAGATCAATCTGGAATGGTTCAATAAGCTTCGGCCTGGTATCAATTCCCATAAAAATGTACAGTGCATCAGAAGACAGAAAACTCGATCTTGATATGCTGGACGTTCATGACAATGCACGCATTCGCTACAAACGCGTAAATGAGGAAACAGGCAAGGAAGTGGAATGGAAGGATATCGTAAAGGGATTTAAAAAAGGGGAGAGCTATATTGTATTGGACAAAGAAGACTTTGAAAAAGCCAATATGAAAAAAAGTAAAACCATCGATATAGAAGAGTTTGTGGACGAAAGTGAAGTTAGCGACCTCTTGTATAAAAGCCCTTACTTTTTGGAGCCCCAAAAGGAAGGTGGAAAAAGTTACAATCTTCTTCGCGATGCCCTAAAAAAAACCAAAAAGTTGGGTGTTGCCACTTTCGTAATGCGTCAAAAAGAGCACTTAAGCCTCATCGGGGTCTATAAAAATGCTTTGGTGCTTCACGTTATTCGTTTTGCGGATGAGATCCGTGATCCCGGCGACTTGAAGCTTCCCGCTACCAAGGTGTCCAAAAAAGAAGTGGATATGGCACTTTCTCTTATAGAAAATTATACCACTACCTTCAAGATCGACAAATACAAAGACGTTTATAACAAACAGTTGATGAAGATAATCAACAATAAGGAGGCAGGGAAAAAGACCCGATCTAAAAAAGTTGATACCACACCCACCCAAGCGGATGATTTAATGGCAAAGCTAAAGGCCAGTCTTGAAAAAAAGAAGAAAAGTAAAGCGTCATAAAAGTGGGCTTAGAGGATTACATAAACAAGCGTAAATTTGACAAGACACCAGAACCAAAAGGTGAATTGGGTAAGGAAGATGCCCAGCGCTTCGTAATCCAACGACACCAGGCGCGAAGACTTCATTACGATGTGCGGTTGGAAATGGAAGGGGTCCTAAAAAGCTGGGCGGTGCCCAAAGGCCCTTCCATGAACCCATCCGATAAACGACTGGCGATTATGACTGAGGACCATCCCGTTAAATATCTCACCTTTCACGGCATAATTCCAAAAGGCAACTACGGCGCTGGGGTAATGGACATTTGGGATGAGGGTACCTATCAGGTTTCAGCAAGCGATGATGTTTCAGATCCTATAAAACAATTGGAAAAAGGAGATCTTAAAATTGAATTCTTCGGAAAAAAAGTAAAAGGGACTTTTGCTTTGGTCAGAACCAATAGGGGCAGTGAAAATAACCAATGGCTGCTCATAAAAAAGAAAGACAGCTTTGCCACTGATTTGGAATATGACGCTGAGGTTTTTGCCGCTTCCGCCAAGGCAATAAAATCAGGCAAGATAAAAGCGCTCAACCCACAAGAATTTATAAAACCCATGCTGGCCAGCCCGGCCAAAAAGATTTTTAAGGATCCCGATTGGGTCTTTGAGCTTAAATGGGATGGCTATCGGGTAATGGCCAATGTTTTTAATGGTAATGTGGAACTATATTCCCGCAACGGTATTTCATATAATACTAAATTCGCAGCTATCACCAAGGATTTGCAAGACCTTCCGCACGATTGTATCTTGGATGGAGAGGTAGTAATCGTGGATAAAAACGGAACTCCCGATTTTCAAAAACTGCAAAATTACGATCCCGCAATTACTGAGGGCGCACTTCGTTATTACGTTTTTGATCTCCTTCACCTCAATGGCCACGACACTATATCGCTGCCCTTGCTGGAACGAAAAAGCCTTCTCCCCGAGATATTGGAAGATTTTCAGCATATTCTTTATTGCGACCATATAGAAGCCATGGGCCCCACCCTCTACAAACGCGCCACTGAAGCGGGCATGGAAGGGGTGATTGCCAAGAAGGCAGATTCCACTTATACGCCTGGCTACCGCAGTGAGCAGTGGCTGAAAATAAAAAGTACCAATACCGAGGATGCAGTTATCTGTGGCTATACCGACTCAGTAAAAGGAGGAGCCATTTTTGGGTCCCTTATTTTGGGGATGTACCAAGAGGACAATCTTATTTACGTAGGTAATTGTGGGTCGGGGTTTTCTGCTTCGGAACAGCGGCAACTGCTACAAATACTTCAATCTCTTGAAACGGAAACAAATCCCTTCGGCAAGAAAATTTCGCTTAAGGGAAGAAATCCGCATTGGGTAAAGCCCGAACTGGTCTGCGAAGTGAAATTTTCGGAATGGACAAAGAGCGGCCTAATGCGCCATCCTATTTATAAAGGATTGCGTGCCGATAAAGAACTGCCAGAAGCAACGTCCCAAATCCCCAAGAATAAGCCTTCAAAAACATTCAAAAATAGCAACTCACATTTGAAAGTGGACGGTGTTTCGGTTCCCGTTTCAAATCTAGATAAAATGTATTGGCCGGACGCCGGCTATACCAAATACGATTTGATAGATTATTATCTGCATATTTCTGAAATCATCCTGCCATACCTAATAGATCGGCCCCAAAATCTGCACCGCCATCCCAACGGTATTTTGAAACCTTCCTTCTATCAAAAAGACAACGAAACCTTGCCGGCCTGGGTAGAAACTGTAAAAATTTATTCCGAATCTTCCAAAAAGGATATTGATTATTTACTTTGTCAAAATGAGGCCACCTTGCTATATATGGCAAATTTGGGCTGCATCGAAATCAATCCTTGGAATTCTACCGTACAAAATCTTGAACATCCCTCATATACGGTGATAGATATAGATCCTTCCGAGAAAAATAATTTTGAAGAGGTGATTGAGGTGGCGTTGGCCACCAAAGAGGTATTGGATCTTGCCAAAATAAAGGGCTATTGTAAAACTTCCGGTTCTAGTGGGATGCACATATATATTCCCTTAGGTGGGAAATACAGCTACAATGAGGCGCGCGATTTTACCAAACTGCTGTGCTATTTTATCCACGAAAGATTGCCAAAGCTCACCAGTATGGAGCGCGCAGTAAAGAACCGGAAAGGCAAGATTTACTTGGATTACTTACAAAACCGCAGGGGACAGACCTTGGCGGCTCCCTATTGCACAAGGCCCAAAAAAGGCGCGCCTGTTTCTGCTCCACTATCTTGGAAGGAAGTAAAGCCTGGTCTTGCCATCTTGGATTTTACCATAAAATCCATGCCCCAGCGCCTTACGGAAATGGGCGATTGGTTCGCTCCCGTTTTGGGGAAGGGGATTGATATGGCAAGGGCTATTGATAGATTAAATGGATAAGCTTACCCAAAACGGTTTAGAATAAAAATTATTTAGGCTCCAAAATCAAAGTTACTTTATTAAAATCTGCAGCACTATTTATTACCTGGCGATAATCTTCATAGAACTCTTTTGAAATTTTATTGATATTATAAAATTCATCAGCAGTTATTTTCAAAGTATCTCCATCCATTTCATAAAATGACTTAAACATCAATACTTTTTTTCCGTCTTTAGAAAAGGAGTGGTCAATGTTAATGTCTTCGGCATTTGCTACCTTATATCCTTCAGGGATTTTGACATTGATAGTACGGTAGTAGGTTCGTGTGAATTCATCTTCAAGGGGCAATTTACGCTCCGTTTCCTGATACATCTGAATTTGTGCGCCAATAAGGTCACCCACTTTAAAAAGGTAATGGTTTCCGGCCTTTTCAACAAACGCTTCCGATTCAAAATCTAACACAAACTCCAATGGTTTTATACCAAAGAGTTTGGGTTCGGCATTGTTCATTTTTTTAGTTAAAATAACTGCGTTTTCATCAAGATTTTTAGCGAATCCTTCCAAGAGCTCGGTTTTGTTTTCTTCGGGAATTAAATTCATAAAAGGTTGCATATACATAGCATAATATCCTTCCATGGAACGTTCGAGCTTAATATTGGTTTTGGTAAGATCTTCCCTATCGAAAGTTACATTGATAATCATCTTATCTACAGTTTTCTCAGCGGGAACCGGGTCTATATATTCAATTTTACCGGCACCTGATTTAAACTCTCCCAGAACAACCTCTTTAATATTCAATCCATAGGTATCTGTTAGATAAGCTGGGGGGAAACCGTAACGGGAGTCAAAATCGGTAGGTGACATATACTTTTCAGTTTTCGGGAAATAAATCAGAAACTCATTTAGAAAGTTGGTGGCTTCAAACCCTGGATCAAATTTGAGATCCTGCCGGTCACTGGTCAATATAATCTCATGTTTAATATTTAAAGAGTTGAATAGCGATACAAACAACTTGGTCATTCCTTGAATATTTGCAACTTTTTGATCTAGTACATTTTCCAATTCGCTGGTTGTCTTTCCACCTTGCTCGAGATAAACATTAGTCTTAATATAGGTTTCAAGCGTTCTTATCATTTCTTCCTCGTCTAAGCTTGGTTTTATGCCAGCCTCTTTAATGAATTTATCTAGCTTTTTCTGTACTTTTTTGTCAATTTCACCATAATAATAATTGTAGAGGTTTTGCGATACGTTGCTATATGAAATAAGATCCTTGCTGTTGGTAGATAGATTTTCATCTAATTTGAATATTAAAAAAGCTCTATAAGCATTGTACGCGGCTTGACTCTCTTCTTCCAAAGCAGCTATTTCTGAAGACCGCATCGTCCAGTGAGATTTTTTTTCTGATAGCGTATCTTTTATCACTTCTGGCAGCCCGTTGTAACTTTTGAATTTGAACACTAAATTTGAAGGTGCATAGAGATCAAAGGCTACATCATTTTTGGGATATGAAGTTTGAAAAAAGATTTGCTTACCTCTATATTCTGGAATGCGCTTTACTACGTAATAATATTCTACAATGCTTCCTTTTTCTATGCCTTCAAAAGCAAAATATTTATAGACACGCTCAGTTTTCTCATCTTTCGCAGTCAATATTTTGGAATCATCAAGAACGATAATCGTTCCGTTGGGTTTGATTACACGGGCTTTACTTAAAAGGAGTTCAGACGTGCTATTGTATGGTAGATAAATTTTATTGTAGTCTTCAATGCGTTCATCACTGTTTAGCCACACCGCTTTATGTTCCAAAAAATACTCCCAAAAATCCTCATCTTCAAAAACAAATTCATAGGTGATTTTATCTTTAAGCCCAATAATTGAGATACTATCTGCAGCTATTACTGAAAAGTTTGGGTTTTTTTCCCATGAGTACTCTTTATAGAAAGGATTGTCCTGTGAAAATAAAAGAGGTGCGATACATATAATTGTCAAAAAATTGATGATTTCTTTCATACGATATTATTAAGATTTTGTAAGGATTACTACTTCCTTATAGGCTTTTTCTACTTCTTTGATAAGATTGTTAATTTCTTTTTGTTTATCAAGATCCAAGACTAAAAAATCACAGGTTACCTTATGGTTGTACTTTATTGTATTGCCTTCTTGCGAATAAGAAATGGTGGTTTTTATTAAATCATTTTCAAATGTTTGCGATTCTGGAAGATATTCTAACGCATATCCGGGAGGAATTTGAAATTCAGTTTCAAAGACGTAATGGTTTTTATAATCAAACTCTATATCACGTTTTCTGTTTGGATCTGTGCGATATTGGGAAACGTATCGATTGAGGTTAAGATTGATGAAAATCTTATCACCAAACTGTTTAAAATAATCGCCAACTGTAAACTTATAAGATACTACTACGTTTTTGTCGTAATCGTCCTTGTTGTTTTCTACGATATTCTGGGCAATAAATTTATTGTTTCCTTTTTCAAAAATACTGTTGTAAAAATTGTAGAGTTCAGCCTTGGTTTCAAGGTTTCCTAATGTGTATAAATAGTCGGTTTTATTATATCCTGAAATTTCTACTTTAGTTGTGCCAATAAGCTGGTCTCCCTGTATTTGGAGTTGAGTGCTGTCGATAATAGCATTTTTTTCGGCGGCGACAATTGGTACTTTTGCAATTTGATAATTGTTTTCGTCTATGGCAATAAGCGCTTCTTTTCCTTGGATAGAAGGTGATGGATAGGTTATAGGGATATTTCTTCCCGTTGCATCTAAGTAATAAATGTCTGATCCATCAATATAACTCAAGATCATGTGGTTATCTACCAAAGGAGTTGGTACTTCTTCATAACTGTATGGAATACTTCGGGTACCAATCCAGGTTAAATGGCCCTTCAAGCCGGCAATTTCAAGCATTTTAAAGAGGATGCTGCTATTGTCTTTGCAATCACCATATTTTTTCTTAAAAACCTGATTGGCTTCTCTGGGCACAAATCCACCAAGGGCATACTCAAATGCAATGTACTTTATATTGCGTTGTGTCCAGTAATAGATGGCCTTTACTTTTTCTAAATCACTCTCTAGCCTGTTAGTAAGACTATTTGTAAGTGCAATAAGTTCTGGATCTGCGGGTTCTTGATTTATATCTTTTACTAAGGAGTAATACCAATTGTATAGGTCTTTGGTTTCATTAAGAAGAGGTACGGTATTACCATTTATTTGATAAGAAGCAATATATGGAATAATGTGAGGAAGAACATTTTTATAGGTGGATGCCTGTGTTTCATAATCAAAGGCATCTACGTCCTTTAGCTCCCAGGTATAGATTATCTTGCCACGCTTTTCTTTCTTTGAGAAGACAATATTTGCGTTTTGAGTGTTGAACTCTTTAAATTTTAAATTTATTGACGCATCAGCGGTAATGCTAAATTTATTTTGTGCTATCGGAGAATAGTCCCCAAAATAGAACGGTCCTAAAAATCGCGGGTTCTTTATTTTTTGGGAATATTTAAGTTTTGAACGGGAACCCTTTTTAAGGTTTGAATACGTAAAATTTATTGATTTTGTATCATCATAAAAAGACTGGCCCATTTCATCTTTTTCTGTAAATTCTGAAACCTTTTCTTCTTTGTATTTATCATCTATATAATTAAAAGAAGAGGCCTCAATATCTGCCAACTCAATAAAGCTGGAAAAGGTTAAGGATTGTTGGGAGCCTTGTGTGGCGGCTTCATTAAGATACAAATCTTCTTCTATATGTTCCTGAAGAATATCAAAAGTACCATTGTCCAACCTAATAAAGAGATTGGACTCCTGGTTTAAACGAACTCTTGACTCATCCGGATGCTGTTGTTTATATTTTTGAAAAGTTTCGGAATATTGAGCCTGTAAAGTGGTAGAAATTAAAAGGAAAATGCCCAATAATGCCTGCAGTTTAAAAAGTTTGTTGCGCATATATTTTTCCATTAAAGTAATCTTCAGATTTAATTTTTTTGCCTGATTTGTCATAGGTGGAGGCATTACCTATTTGAATGTCATTTTTGTAATGGGCCTCTTCCTGAAGGGTCCCATCTTCATAATATTTGGTCGATTTTCCGTGAAGTAATCCTATTACATATTCCTGTCGTTCTTTTACTTTTCCGTTGGCATAGTAAGAAATTTTTGGACCTTGGTACTCTCCGTTTTGATGGGCAAATTCATCTTTGAGCTGTCCATTATAATAGTAGGTTTTGTAAGAACCCACATATTGCCCGTTTTTAAATTCCAATTCTCTTGAAACATTTCCGTTATCGTAATAAGCGGTAATTTTTGCAGTTTCATTTTCAATTGGGATCATATCTATTTCTTTACCGTCTTTACCGTTATAGCTATAGCCTATCAAAACGCCATGATCATAAAAACGAACCAATTGTAACTTGCCGGTAGGACTGTAGAATTCCTTTCGGCCGTGTACTTTATCGTTAACATATGAGGTGTTGGAATAGAGGGCGCCATCTTCATAATAAGATTTCCAATCACCGCTTCGCATTCCCAATTCGTAAAAATCGTCGTCTTCAATTTGACCATTTTCATAATAGCGAATGAATTTTCCGTCCAAAAGGTCCAAAACATACTTGGCCGCTACATTTGGTTTTCCATTTTCAAAATACCAGTTCCAAGTACCGTTTTTCATACCGTTTAAGAACTGCCCCTTCCCTTGAAGACTGCCGTCAAAAAAATAAGCTGTATAAGGACCGTGCATCACGTCATGTATGTAGGTGGTCTCAGTTGATGCTTTACCGTTAAAATGTTTCAATACTAAGAGTGTATCTTTTTTTGAGGGTGTGTAGTTTATTATTTGAAATTCTGTCCCGTCTTTTTTGTAGAAGGTTTCAGCTATAAGGTCATCACGTTTGTATAAAGCGATTTTAGTTAGTTCTCCTTCCACACCAAAATATTCCTGCTTTCCATGAAATGTTCCTTGATGCAAATAATTTATGCTTTCCAAATTTCCATCAGGATAATAAAATCGCCATTCTCCTTGTTGTTCCCCATTTTTATAGCCTCCTTGATTTTCCATGCTGCCATTTTTATGATAACTTACATAATAGCCTACGAGTGTATCGTATTTATAATTCCCTTCCCATTCGGTGTTGCCATCGGGATAATATGAAATATACTTACCTTGGGCCCGGTCATTTTCATAATTCCCTGTTGATTTTAAATTTCCATTATTGTCATAATATTTCCACGTTCCCTTTTTGCCACCGGACACGTCGTATAGTCCTTCCGAAGTGAGGTTTCCATTAGAGGCAAAGCCATTATAGTAAAACTCGCCCCCTCTTTTTTTGCCTTCTTTTATAATCTCACCTTTTTTATTGAAAAACCGATAATTGATAACATCTCCTTTACGATATGTGTAGTTGTAATATTTTTTTCCATCATGATCATAGTATGTATAGCTTCCTTCCAGCAATCCTTCTTCATAATTGCCTTCGCTTTGAAGGATGCCATCGGGATAATAGGCAATAAACGGCCCATATAAAAGATCATTTTCATAGGTGCCTATTTCAAATGATTTTCCGTTTGCATAATAGGATTTATAGGGACCTTGAAGTTTACCTGCTTCATAGGTAATTTCATTTTTTAGGGAATCATTTATATAGTATGTTTTTTCAACTCCTACACGTGTCCCATCAACAAAGGGAATTTCTGAATATAGTTTCCCATTGGCATAATACTCAAGTGCTTTGCCTTTTATCTTATCATCCTTATATTCAATAACATATTCAGGAATTTCCTCACCTACACTGAAGTATGCAGTGTAAGTATTTGTTAACTGTCCTGCATTGAAATATTTTTTTTGTTCAAGCGCCCCTTTCTCATTGTAATAGAGATATTCGCCATCTAGCTTTCCATCTTTGAAAAATGCCTTAATTGAGATTTGCCCATTCGGATAATAGACAATATTTTCACCGTGTAACTCACCATTCTTATATACAGCTACTTCTTTTAGGTTTAACTGTTCGTCAAACCATTTCCAGGGGCCGTTACGTTCCCCGTCCTGATATATTGCTTCGGTTGCTTTTCTTCCTTGTTGATTAAAATAAACCCATGCTCCACTTTGTTTCTCATCCCCGTTGTAAGTGCCCATAGCACTTAAGTGTAAGGGGTTTCCGGAATAAACATATTGTACTATCTCATCGCTGAGCAATGATTTATTGTCCTTTTGGATAATTTTAGCCCAATGGGGTAGCGCTGCACCTATAAATTCGCTTATTTCCTTAGTGTTTTTTTCAACAATTTTTTTAAGTTTTTCATTTTCTATGGAATAGGCAATGGTATAGCTAAAAGCATCAAAATATTCGGATTTTTGAATCCACTGAAAGAAGGGAACTATTCTTTTACTCCAAAAATCTCCTTTTCCCTTAAAGTCCATAAGTTTTACCAGCAGCGCATGATTTTGCTTTGTCAATGAAAAATCGAGATCGTTATCTATTTTATAATTTTTATTTAATGCTATTTGGTTACTGATAATTAGGTCAATTTCATCAAAAGCCTTATCGTCTTCGGAAAGTATCAAGCCAGGGGTACGCTTGTTTTCATTTGCGGTGCTAAACATTGTGTTGATTGCCCTGAGCCTTTCAAACGAAGTTTCGCTATCAGGCTCCATCATAAGCGCCATGTTAAAAGCTAACAATGCCTGTGATGGACGCTCTTGGGCATAATATATAAATCCTAACTTCAAATAGGCATTGGCATAAACGGGATTTATAGAAATTACCTGTTCTAGAATATTTACGGCCTCTTTATGAAGCCCCTTTTCATCTAAGGCTACAGCTTTGTTATAAAGTAAGAAATGATTTGCAGGGTACAGTTCCAACCCTTTATTAAATGTAGCAATAGCTTCGTCGTACTTTTTTTGCCTTATTAATAAATTTCCTTTGTTTTGATAGAAAGAACTTTTTAGGTCTCCAATTTCCATTTTTAACCCTTCGTCTATCGTGGCTGCGGCTTCTTCATATCGTTCCAAAGCCAATAGGTAGTAAGACTTGGTGATAAGGGAATTGGCATAGGCTGTATCATTTTTGTTCACCTTTTCCAATTCCTCCAAGATACCTTTGAAGTCTTTTGCTTTTGCTTTTAATGCAATATTTTCACTAATAATGTCAAGATCAATAATCTCCAATTTTTCTTGACCCACTGCGGCAAGGCTTAAAAGCGCCACTGTTAATATTATAATCTTTTTCATGCTCCAAATATAATAAACTCTTAAAGTTTTCTTAAAATAAAATTATGAAACTCGTCTATTTTTTTCTATTCGAAAAGGTTCAGTTTAGGGGTGTCTTACCATTATTACAAAAGAGTTTGATGTTACGCTATGGTTATCAGTAATTTGTGTAAACTAAATAAAAAATGGACCTAAATATTCCCAGCGTTATTTCTTTTAAAAAAAATTATTTGTGAATAAATCATTTGGAAAAATGAAAACAACAATTGTAAAATTTAATTTTCGAAAAGCTCATTTTCTTACTAGCATTTCAAACTTCCTTAAAATACATTATAGTAATTTCAATTATATTTATCCCCCCAAACTTACTTATGAAAAATTTTACCTTCCTATTTCTCTTCCTTTGCATATTTACTGACCTCCAAGCCCAAAATCCCGAAATACAAAGGCTCAACAAAAAGATAGAAAGCCATGTGCGCAATCCAGATTCTACCAAGTTTTATTTATTTCAACTCTTAAAATTTTCTTCAGAACTGCATGATACCATAATCGGAAAATCCTACAGTACCATAGGCATACAGTACAATAAACTTGCAGTTCCCGATTCGGCGGAATTCTACATGGAAAAGGCGCTGGACTATACTGAAAATTATCCTTTGCAACATGCCAAAATGTATCTTAATCTAGCCATAAACTATCGTATAGGGTCGCAATATCAGGAATCATTGCAAGCTAGTGAAAATGCCATTGAACAGTTTAAAAAAGCCGGTAATCAGGAAGGAGTGGGGAAGGCCTATGGCGAAATGGCCTCCAATTATAATTATATGAAAAACAGCGAAATGGCGCTGGAATATCTCAAAAAAGCCATCGCTATTCTAAAGAAATCGGGAAGCGAACGCGAATTGAGTGTCGTAAGGCAGAAACTTGCCAACCTATATTACAACAATAGTAACTTTGCTTTTGCCAGGGATATTTATGAAGAGGTTTTGCCGGTTTTCGCAAAGGAAAAAGGAACCAACTATTATGTTACTTTATTGAGTTACGCCGATTGCCTACTTCAATTGGAAGAAAATTATAAAGGGGCGGAAGAGGCCTTAAAAGAGGCGGAAAATGCCTTTAGGGAAATGAATCAAAAGGAGTATATGTGGATAGCCGTGAGCAATCTTGCCCAGGTATATGTAGCTATGGGCGAATCACAGCAGGCGCAAGAAGCATTCCAACGGGCTTATGATGGCATGTATCAAATAAGTTCGCCTCGCTTTTTGGAAACGAGCGTTCGGTATCTTGATTTTTTGAATAGTCAAAAACAGTATTCTAAGGCTCTAAAAGTAATTGATAGGGTAAATGCTTCGGCAAAAAGCACAAGGCTGAAAATGAACGCCGACAATGAAATCGACTTCCTAAAACAGGCCGTATCCACCTATGGCCAAAACGGAATGGTGGAAAACTCATTGCAAGCTTTTGAACGCTTGGATTTTTTAAAGGATTCCCTCAATACTGCCTTAAACCATACCAAATCCTTGGAGCTGCAGGAAGCCTATCAAAATGATCTGCAACGCGAACGAAATCTCGTGCTAAAGAAAAACAACGAACTTTTAATTGAGAACAATAATAAAAAGGATAATATCCTACTCTTGGGCATTCTTAGTTTTATACTCCTCCTAACCATCGGCTTGGTGCTCTATAAAACCAATAGAAACAAACTGAAATTGCAACAGGAACTGGTAGCGAGCTTGGAAACTTCAAAGAAGGTATTGGAAGAGAAAAATACCCTTGAGGGAGAGCTGCGTCTGGAACGCGAAAGGGTTTTGGAAAACAAGGAAAAGGAATTGGTACAGGTGAGTATGGAAATGTCCAACCTACAGAACCAGATAATAGAGCTGATTGAAAATAGAGACAATCCGGAAAGTTCCACCGTTCTGGCAAAAAAATTAAAGAATCTTTTGGGGCAAAATAATTATTGGAAATATTTTAAAGGCAAGTTTATAGAGGTACACCCTGCCTTTGCGCATCAGTTATCAGAGATGTTTCCCAACCTGTCGGAAAACGATGTGGCCTTTTGTTGTATGCTAAAGTTGCAACTTTCAGACAAGGAGATTGCCGCTCTTATGGGCATCAGTACAGATCAGGTAGAGGCCAAAAAGACTATGCTCCGCAGAAAAATAGGGATGGGGGATGATATTCTTGGTTTTGAAAAATTGATAGATCATTTGGAGTAATGTCAGGCTATGACTTTCAAAGTAAAAGTACGACTTAGGTTGAAGAGACACCAAAACTTTTCCCATCAATAATATCATTTGCTAGTTGTATCTTTACGGGCATTTGCCAATAAACACATTTCACATTTGAAAAAATCGTATAAAACTGCTGCTGTTATTGGCTTTGTGTCCAAGGGCATTATCTATTTGGTAATAGGGGTGCTCTCTCTTATGGCAGCCTTGAATATGGGCGGGGAAAGCTCTGGCACCAATCAGGCATTATTATTCCTTAAAAAACAACCGTTTGGACAGGTATTGTTACTGCTGCTTGGGGTAGGCTTGCTTTGTTATTCTTTCTGGATGTTTCTTCAAGCTTTTAAGGATCCCGAAAATATTGGTTCGGATAGCAAGGGAAAAATGCGTCGCTTCGGCCTATTTACAACGGGTTTGGTATATGTTGTAGTTGCGTTTCTGTGTTTTTACCACTTGGTTACCTACCCTATGGATGATAGTGCCAACTCTCGTTATCTGGACTTTTTGGGACCAACTACCCTTAGCTACGTTTTTATTGGTATAGGCATTATTCTGGCGATTCAGGGGATAGTGCTTACGGTTGGAGTGATTAAAGGTGGCCTCTTAAACCAGTTTAATCTTGAGGGTCGCAAGGGTTCGGCTGTTATTAGGACGGTTGGGCAGTTCGGGTTTTACGCCCGTGCCTTTGTGGTGGCCATTATTGCCTATTTCTTTTTCCGGGCGGGAATTTATACAGGCAACCACGAGATTAAGGGAATTCAGGATGCTTTTTCCTTTTTGGACCAATCTACTTTTGGAAGGATCTTGATGGCGGTAACGGCTATTGGGTTTATTTCCTATGGAGCATTTTTTGTTTTGCTTACGCGCTACCGCAGTTTTGAGGAGTAGCTTTGATGTAAAGGTTGAGCATTTTCTATTGGCGTTTCTCGGTTGTAGGTATTGATTCCGTTAAAACAATTCTAAACGTGATTATAAATTGGTGGGAGATTTTTAATTTTAGTTTTAAAAAATAAAACTATGGGAGATAAGAAGTCCAAACCGAAAAAATTTCCTTCCCAGTCGCAGTCGCAGCCAGGGGAGGAACATAAGATGAAGCCACAGCCGGAGATTATTCGATCCAATTATAAAGGCAGTAATAAACTAAAAGGAAAAGTAGCTTTTATTACGGGAGGGGATAGTGGCATAGGAAGAAGTGTTGCCGTACACTTTGCCCGTGAAGGTGCCTCGGTAGCTATTGTATATTTAGAAGAGAATGCAGATGCCCAGGAAACCAAGCGGATGGTTGAAGAGGAAGGGGGCAGTTGTTTAATATTGGAAGGAGATTTAAAAGACGCAGCCTTTTGCAAGAAAAGCATAGCCAGCTGTATCAAAAAATTCAAGAAGCTCAACATTTTAGTAAATAATGCCGCGGTACAATTTCCGAAGGACAGACTGGAACAGATTTCGGAGAAGCAGTTAGAGAAAACTTTTCGCACCAATATATTCGCCTACTTTTATATCGCCAAGGCGGCACTGCCTTATTTAAAGAAAGGGGATGTTATAATAAACACCAGTTCGGTAACGGCCTATAGGGGCAGTGACCATTTAATGGATTATGCCAGTACTAAAGGTGCTATAGTAAGTTTTACCCGATCACTCTCCAGTAATCTTGCATCAAAGGGCATACGGGTAAATGGGGTTGCGCCAGGCCCAATATGGACACCTCTTATTCCCGCTACATTTGATGATATTACCGATTTTGGCCAGGACACACCTATGGGGAGAGCTGGACAGCCTAGTGAAGTTGGTCCGGCCTATGTGTTTTTAGCCAGTGAGGACAGCAGTTATATAACGGGACAATTTATACATATAAATGGTGGCGAACTTATAGGGGGTTAACCTCCATACGTTTTAAAATAATTAACAACTGCCGTTAAACTACTTTTAAAAAGTTTTATAGCTTCTTCTACATCGGTATCTTAGTTACATACTAACAAAAAAACTACTTATAATGATACGATGGATTATTATTTTTCTAGTAATTGCTATTATAGCTGCCATTTTTGGATTTGGTGGAATAGCTGAAGGAGCAACGGACATTGCGCAGATTATTTTTTACATTTTCTTGGTACTATTGGTATTGGGGCTATTGTCACGTCTATTTAGAAGATAAATTGAACCATTAATTACACAAAAAACAGTTATGAGAATTGAAGCATATTTATCATATAGAGGTCAATGTCAGGAAGCCTTTAATTTTTACAAAGAAATTTTCAGTGGGGAAATACGAAATATTGAAACCTATGAAAACAAGGAAATTGATATACCCGAAAATTATAGAACAAAATGGCAACATGCAGAGTTAAGAGGAAAAAACTTTACGCTGCTTGGTTATGATGCCGCTCCAGACACGCCCTTAACTGACGGAACCAATATGCACCTAGGCGTAGATATGGATAGTGAGGGAAGTGCAAAGTTTGCATTTACCGAGCTTTCAAAAGGCGGGCAGGTACACACCTCTTTTCAGAAAACATCTTGGGGGGCATATTACGGAAGATGTACCGATAAATACGGAATTAATTGGATGGTTAATTTTAAGGAATAGTATTATTAAAATCCAATAGGCAAAGCGTTTGAATACTTGTGATTCAGACGCTTTACTTTTAGATTAAATAGGTTCTGCCTTAAGGTTAATGCTATAAGGGAATTGAAAACTTTCCAGGGTCTCGCCACTTAACCAACTATTCCTATCCTCTCTTTTTAAAATTATGGGCATTCTTTTTTTATTGTTGTGTATTTCTGCCATAAGTTCATTAGCCTCGGTAGTAGCAATGGTATAGGTGGTCAAATTTTCACCGCTATCGGGATTGGTCCATTCACTATAAAAACCTGCAAAACCAAAGATTTCCTGATCTGTGGGTTGGATAATATATTTCTGTTTGTTTTTACCCTTAGCATCTAGCCATTGCCATTCATAGAACGCATCGGCAATAATAAGACAACGGTTTTTTACTGAATTTCGAAAAGCAGCTTTGGAAGCTGCAGTTTCAATACGCGAATTGAGTGTCATTTTCTTGATGCCGTCATCTTTGGCCCAAAAAGGAATGAGCCCCCAATTGGCCATACTTATATGGCTCCTGTCTTCATCTAAGATCACCGGGTTTTTTGAATATGCAAAACCATTGATAGCCTCTTTGGGTTGAAAAAGTTCCGGTTCATAAAATTCGGCATCAAACTCTTTTTCTATAGCTTCCTTGGGGGCCGTTAATTTAGTATGATAACACATAGGGGTGTATTTTTAATTATTCAAATGATTTATATATTCCAAACGCAGTTATGCTAAAAATAATATGGGCAAAAAATAGCTGTACGTAATACAATGTAAAATTGATATTTGGCTTTCGGGGATGTAGATAAAACATTGCCATCCATCCCACGATTCCCAATAATCCCATAAAGCCTCCCACTGCTAACCCCCATAGGACTGTTTTATAGTTAGGGGTAATTACCCAGAGCCCTTCAAATATAAACATAAAACCCAGTCCGAAACAAAAGTGGACTACCCACCCAATATATAAAGGAGCCTCGGGTAATGACGGATACCTATCTATAAGCCATTTTAGTAAAACATACTCCCTGACTTCATACTTGCTGAACCAATTGACAACAACACTAAACAGCGTCATGGTTATAACTGAAATTAGCCAAGCAATTATAAATTGTAACATATACATTAAATTAATACACTATTTATTGGAATCTTTTTGTTGAATTGTTAAGGGATGTTCTCTAGATGTTCCCACAATGCGAATAATACTTGAAACTGTGGAAAAAAGAATCAAAATGGCTGTAACCATGATGCCGCTCAATAGAGAAGAGATCAATAAGGTAGTCCAATATATGATTGGATACCATTTAGGGGGTACATTTTCTGCTTCTGTTAAGGGTATATTGAATAATTGGAAAAGTAAAAGTGCAAAAATAAATAGGACTGTAACTAACTTGGTAAGTTGCAGTATCTGATTATAATATTCATTTTTTAATTCAGAATTAGTTCCAAAACTTATGCTTAATAATGTCAATAAGAGACCCAAAATTGTGGCGGACGCCAGTATTATGGTATTGCATAAAAGATTTATGCCCTCCAGGGAAATAACTATTAACTTTTCAGCTTGATAGTTCGAAAGATTTCCAAGAAGAAAAGCACCAATTCCAATAAAAAAAGTGGATATAATTCCCCCCATTATGGGCTTTTTTATTTTCATTGTATTTATCTTTCAATTTGCATTTAGTTTAATAGTCTTTAAAATGGCTTTCCAATATACTATTTAAATAATCCTCGTTTAAGGGTTTGCTGTAAAATCCATGAACGCATTTAAATTTCTGTGCCTTTAATCTATCTCTTTCATCTATGGAATTACTGAGCATCGTAAGTACTATCTCACCCTGTTGGGCTAGCTCCAACTTTTCATATTCTTCCAAAAATTCCCATCCATTCATACCGGGCATATTGATATCCAGAAAAATCAGGGTGGGTTGGGGGTGAATGCCATCGAGCTCACTTTTTAAATATTCCAGCGCTTCTTCTCCACTAAAACAGATATGTATATTATCGGTAATCCCCAAATTTTTTATTTTACGGGCATGATAAAAATTGTCGCTTTCGGAATCGTCTATAAGGAGTACGTTTTTTAATTTTTTCATATTTATTTTTTTAATGTGAAGTGAACGGTGGACCCTTCCCCAAATTTAGAGCTTACCCAAATATTACCCAAATGGAGTTCGACTATTTTTTTGCAAAACGCCAAGCCTATGCCTTGGCCTTCATAATCTTTTGTACTGTGTAATCTGCTGAACATATCAAATATTTTAGTAAAATCCTTTTCTGGAATACCGATGCCATTATCGCTTATATGAAAATTGTAATAATTGTTAGTTTCCTCAAAACTTATAACAATATGCGGTTTGTTATTTGGGGCAGTAAATTTGATAGCATTGGAAATAAGGTTCTGAAACAATTGTTTTAATTCAATTCTATACCCGGTTACCGTTGGTAAAGTTTCATATTCAAGAATAATTTCTTTTTCTTCGATGACGGTTTCTAGATCGTCCCTAATTTTTTGTAGGGTCGCGGTTAGGTCTATACTTTCCATTTTTCCACTGGTACCCAAGCGGGAAAATGAAAGCAGACCACTAATCAAGTTTCGCATTCTTTCCACCGCCTTATTAATAAATTGAAAATACATGGTGGCTTCACCTTCCAATCGTTCAGGGAAATCTTCCTGAAAAATCTCGATATAATTGGACACGGTACGGAGGGGTTCCTGCAGATCGTGGGAGGCTACATAAGCAAAGTGGTCTAATTGTTGGTTTTTGGCGATAAGCGATTCGTTCAGTTTTTCTGCTTCACTTATTGCCGCTTCCTTGGCTTTAATTTCTATTTCTTTTTCTCTGTTAAGGGACTTGAGTTCCTCAAGAGCCTGTTCCATATTTCGATTGGTGTGTTCCAATTCAGATTGGGTAGCCAAAAGTTCCTCTATAAGAGGTTTAACTTTTTTTATAAGATTGAAAAGACTTAGAAAAACGATCAGGGTGGCAATGATTAAGGCACCGACAATTATTAATTTCCAAATAGACAATTTTTGGTTTCGTTCTTTCAATAAAGCATTTTCCACTGCAATAAGTTCTTCCAGCTCCTGTTCAATATCAGCGGTAAAATGCAATTCAATATCTCTTCTCTGGGGGTTTTCCAAGTGATGTTCAGAATTTATGCGTTGCTCAAACAAACGAATATTACCTTCCATTAGCTGTGAGATTCTATGGATGCGCTCTAGTTGGTCATTGTTGTCCGCCACCAATTCTTCCAAAGCAAGCAAGAGGGAATCATATTCTTCCTGCGCGTCACTGAAAGCTTGCTTAAATTTTATTTTACCAGTGGATTCGTAAGCGAGCCCAAAACTTTCCATTTTTGAAATGGTGGCGGACATTTGACGGATATTGCTCTTAACTTCCCATGTATGTGCAATATCATTTGCGGAGGATGCATTTCTTATAAAGGAAAAACCGATGAGAATAATTACAAAAATAAGGGAGGAAATCAGTAGGATAAAACTTGTAAGACCTACTTTTCGAATTCGTTTCATAGAGATGTAGCTGGAAGATATTTGCTTATAAATTTAAGGTTCCAAAAGTTATTACGAAACTTCTGGATGTAAATATTTAATAGTTTTTGGGATTTTGTTAAAAAATATTACTGTAATAACGTAATTTTACTTTAAACTAAACAACCTATGCCCTTATGAACCTACCCGATGTGCTACATTTTTTGATCGTTGAAGATCAAGTATCTGATTCCTTTTTGCTGCAGCGGCAATTAAAAAAAATATGTGCTTATCCTGAAATTAGATTTGTGGATAGTGAGATAAGCCTTATAAATGCGCTGAAAACCTATATTCCCGATATGGTTCTAACCGACTTCAATCTAGTGGGCATGAATGCGTTCGATGTAATAAAAATTGCTAAAAACTACAACGCTAAAATTCCAGTGGTAGTGATAACGGGAAATCTTAAGTATGAAGCCGATCGGGAAAAACTACTTGAGAGTGGGGCCGAAGGTTTCTTTTTAAAAGAACCCATCAACACTTTAAACGAGCGTATGCAGCCCCTATTCCACACTATAATAGAAACGCATAAGGAACAGTTGGATAAGATACGCAACGAAAGACGGAAATATGACAGTTCCAAATCTCAAAGTGATTTTTTAAGGGAGTACACTTTTGGCGAAAATCAAGAAGATAATGAAGAGAAGGAGGAAACAAAAGAAAATACTTCATTCTTCGATAAGATCATTCAGATCTTTAAGAGATAGCCAACCCAATAAATATTTGCAATTCAGTATCACCCTTAGTCAATACTACACGGGGCGGCTGGGTCTTTACTAACACATTTCGTTAAAAATGTATCGATTTTAAAACAGCTGCGTTAAAACATTGATAAAGTTGTTTTTGGTGTGAGGGATGATTTTTAATTTTAGGTCAAAACAAAAAAACTTATTGCTATGAAAGACTTAAAAGAATTATTTGAACATCAACTAAAGGATCTTTACAGTGCTGAAGATCAATTGACAAAAGCATTGCCTAAAATGGTAAAGAACGCGAAGGACGCGAAACTCAAAAAAGCCTTTGAAGACCATTTGGAAGAAACCAAGGAGCACAAGAAACGCTTAAAGGAAATTTGTGATGATCTGGATATTGATCCGAGCGGGGAGACCTGTAAGGCGATGAAGGGATTGATAAAGGAAGCCGAGGATTTTCTCGATGAGGTAAAGGACGATGATGTAAAGAATGCCGGGATGATAGCCGAGGCACAACGGGTTGAACATTATGAAATTTCTGGTTATGGTACGGCAGTGCGCTATGCCAAGGAGTTGGGCCATGATGATATTGCAAAGAAACTTCAGAAGACATTGGATGAAGAGTACAATGCCGACAAAAAACTGAATGACCTGGCAGAAAAGCGATTAAACGATAAGGCCAAATAACCTTATTTGAATGTACATATAAAAGTCCGTGTAATACGGACTTTTTTTTTAACCAATCTAATCAAACAATAATTATTATGGAAAAATTATTAGACCTTACATGGTCCAGTGCAGGCCGGATAGTAATAAGCTGCTTGGGGATTTATATATTAGTGATTGCCTTTACGCGCATTTTCGGAAAACGGAGCTTCAGTAAAATGTCCAGTTTTGATTTTGCCATGACCGTGGCGGTGGGGTCGCTAATTGCCACTACGGTTTTATCCAGTACCGTATCATTGGCTGAGGGAGCGCTAGGGCTACTGGCAATTTATTTCTTTCAACTGTCGGCAGCATTCTTTAGGCGTTATAAGCCCTTTCAAAATGCTATAGACAATACTCCCTTATTATTAATGGAACATAAGGATATTTTTCATAATAACTTAAGGAAAGCCAGGGTAACCGAGGGAGATTTGCGCGCTAAATTACGGGAAGCCAATGTAACTGACTATTCAGAAATAGAGGCAGTGGTTTTTGAAACAACGGGTGATATTACCGTATTGCACAGTCAGGATATGAACCAGAACCTGAAGGCTTGGCTCTTAACGGATGTGGACCGATAAATATGGAAGAACAAATTATAGGATTTATTGCCGGAATACTTACTACGGTGGCCGTATTGCCCCAGCTTATAAAATCTTGGAAGACCAAGAAAGTGATGGATATTTCGCCCTTTATGTTTGTATTGCTTTTGGGCGGGGTAGGTCTGTGGGTGGTATATGGCATTATTAAAAATGACTTCCGCATTATCCTTACCAATGGAATTTCATTTTTGCTGAACTCATCCATGTTACTGATTATGTTGCTCTATAAATCGAAAGACTAACACAATTACTCTAGGCTTTAGTAAACTTGTTAAAATAGCTTTAAATAGCCACTAAGGAAATATTAAAAGAATGGGTTTTACAGCCCCAATTTAATAATTTTCATAAAAAAAGCTATGGAACCATCATTACAACCCCACGAAAGCCATTCTATATCCCGTGATTTTAAAAACTTCATTTTAGAAGAAAACCATCCCTGCCTTATGGCCAATACGGTTTTCCAAATGGATAAGTACCAGTTAAACGTTTATGAGGGTTTGGGGAGCAGAAAAACTGCGGATGCCCTAATGACCGACCTTAAAAACTATATAGCCCATTACGATTTTGAGAGTAAGGATTTTGAATCATTTATTGCTGTATTTCCAGAAGCGGAGGTAGTAACTGAGATTGAATTTGAAAACCTTTTATGGCGGCAATTACAGTTTTTGCATGATATGGATAACTCCCCCTGGGACCCCACGGTAAGTGATGATCCCAATAACCCAAACTTTAGTTTCAGCATTGGTGGGAAAGCTTTTTATGTGGTGGGTCTCCATCCCCAAGCATCGCGTATGGCACGCCGGGCCCCATACCCTACTTTGGTATTCAATCTGCATTCCCAATTTGAAAAATTGCGCGAGATGGGTGTTTACCATAAAGTGCGCGATAAGATAAGGGAGCGCGATACTGCCCTGCAAGGAAACATTAACCCGGTCTTGCAGGATTTTGGAGAGGAAAGTGAAGCACGCCAATACAGTGGCCGGCAGGTAGGGCAAAACTGGAAGTGCCCCTTTCACCATAAATAATTTAATCATCCCAGTATTATGGAGCCCACAACTAGCTTTGAATTTATTTTAAACACCGTAATTGCAATGATTGCTGGAATCTGTGTGGGTATAGAACGGCAGATGAAAAATAAGAATGCTGGGCTCAAAACTAATGCATTGGTAGCAGTGGGTGCCGCAATATTTATTGGAATTTCATTTCAGTATATAGATTTACCCAATGTGGATTTAACCCGGATAACGGGGCAAATTATTGTGGGGGTAGGCTTTTTGGGCGCAGGAGTTATAGTAAAGCGGAAAAGAGAAATATCGGGGCTAGCAGCGGCCGCTATTTGGTGCAGTGCTGCTCTGGGGTGTTTGGCAGCCTTAAGTATGTATGTGGAACTGGCCGCAAGTACACTTATAATAGTTATAGTAAATTTGGTGCTTGGCTATTACAACAAGAAGATTTATAAAAAGAACCATAAAGATCAAGTAAAAAAATAAGGAAAATATGGTACACGAGATTGCCCCCCAAACAGGGGCTGCATTTACTTTAAAAAAAGGTGAAATACTAAGGGTTATTGATCCGCTCGGGATGCAAGTAAGCGATATGGTACTTTTTAATGAACAGGATATACGGGAAAAGATATCATCTGGTAAGACCCTTGATTTTGAGGAAAGCATACTTATCAGTACGGGGAACCATCTATGGAGCAACCGCAGCCGTAAAATGATGAAGATACTGGAGGACACTAATGGTAGAAATGATTTTTTGTTGGCGCCTTGCAGTCCCGAAACCTTTCAGATAATGTATGATAATCCTGAATACCACCCCAGCTGTTTCGAAAATCTATATACTAATTTAAAACCCTACGATATTTACCCCGATGATATCCCCACGGCCTTTAATATATTTATGAACGTACAGTTTGATAGTAAAGGCAAGCTCTCGGTCTTGCCCCCTACAAGCCAGCCGAATGATTTTGTGCTTTTTGAGGCCCAAATGGATTTGATAGTGGGCCTTACGGCTTGCTCGGCCGAAGATAGCAATGGAGGTAGTTTTAAGCCTATTCGGTATGAGGTACTCCGCATGGGGGATTTGAAGGGTAAGGCCTGATGCGAATATGGGCAATAGGTTATTCGCAAATTTTGAAGATTTGAAAACTTAATAGAAATATTAGTCTGACCGAAAATACCCATAAAAAGTGCTTGTATCTATAATTTGTCTATATCCAACAATTGATTATATAACGAACTAATGGTTACTTTGAATACTCTAGTCAATAGCTTTATTCACTGATTATTTGTTTATTTTACTCCCCGCCCTCCTTTATGGAGGGTTTTTTTTAGGTTAAAAGAGATAAAATACACCAGGATTAGGCAGATTAAAAAAAATATATTTTTTTACATTTGGTCGCCAAATTAAATTATGAAATACTATTTACTCCTTATTGCCTTATTGTCCCTTACAAGCCTGAGTTCCCAGAATTCGGATATAGATGAACTTCAGATACAGATAACAAATAGTCTATTTAAAAAGCCCGACTCGGCAAAAGCGTACTTATCCCAACTTTTAAATTACTCTTCCCAACGTCACGATACCGCAGTGGCAAGGACCTTTAGCAATTTGGGTATTACTTATAACCAATTGGCTGTATACGACTCTGCTACCCATTACTTTAAAAAGGGTGTCGGTTTGGTAAACGAATATCCCATCGTTAAGGCCCAGATATTGTGCAATTTGGCTATAAACTACCGCACGAATGCTGATTATTCCAACTCGATGAAAGCATTGCAGGAAGCCTTATCCATTTATAAGGCCTTGGATAATCTGAATGGTGAGGGCTTGGTATATGGGGAAATGGCTTCCAATTATAATTATATGGCCCAAAAGGAAAAGGCTATAACTTATCTTAAAAAGGCCATTTCTATTTTTCGGGCTACCAACGATTCCCGACTGTATATCCTGCAACAAAAATTGGGCAATGCCTATTACAACAATGGCAATTATAACTTTGCTGTAGAAATTTATGAGCAAGTGATTCCAGAGTTCCAAAAACAAAAAGGCGCTCCCTATTACCTTACCCTTTTAGCTTTTGGGGAAAGCCTGATAGAAATCGGAAGGAAAAGGGAAGGAGAGGAGCGTTTAATAGAGGCGAAAATAGGGCTCAGGGAGGTCAATAATCTGGAATATATGTATCTGGCGCAAGCCAAATTGGCAAAACTGTACAGCAATACCCATAGACCGGGCCTTGCTGAAACGGCTTTTAAGGAATCTTATACCTATTTACGCGACCATCATTCCACCCGGTTTTTACAAGTAGCTAGCGATTATTTGGAGTTTTTAAATAAACAGGGAGCCCTCGATAAGGCGGTTCAAGTTATTTCAGAGACCAAAACGAATACCGAAAATTTCAGGTTTAAAATGAATGCCCAAGACGAATTGAAGTTTTTGATAGCCGCAGGGAAAACCCTGAGAGAAAAAAAGGAGTATGAGGCTTCCCTGCAATTGTTTGATAGAATAGACTTCTTAAAAGACTCTATTGGGAATGCTGAGGATAGGATTAAAATTGCAGAATTGGAAGAATCCTACCAGAACGAAATACAAGGTGAAAAAAATAAAACCTTGGCCACGACCAACGCTCTATTACAGGAGTCTAGTAGTAAACAAAGAAATATTACCATACTTAGCTGTATTCTCACCATCTTCATCTTTGTACTGAGTATCGCTTTTTATAAAAGTCATCGTAAAAAACTGCGATTGCAGCAAGAGTCCTTATCACAATTGGAAAAGGCAAACTCAATTTTGAAAGAAAAACAGGAGTTGGAAAAGCAGCTATCGGCCGAGAAGGAAAAAAGGTTGGGAGATAAGGAACGGGAATTGGTGGCCATATCGTTAGAGGCAGCAGATATCCAAAATCAAATTCGGGAGGTGCTTGAGACCAAAAGGGATGCCCCTACTTCCGAGATATGCAATACTATAGAAAATATTATAGGGCAACGCAATTACTGGAATCATTTCAAGACTAAGTTTGTGGAGGTCCATCCCGAGTTCGGTTATAATCTCGGCCAAATGTTTCCCGAACTTACAGATAATGATATCGCTTTTTGTTCGCTCCTAAAGCTCCAGTTGACTAATAAGGAAATAGCATCCTTATTGGGCATTAGCCATCAAAGTGTAATCTCTAAAAAGTATAGGGTGAAGAAAAAAATGCAATTACATGACAATGATGAGAGTTTTGACCAGCTAATGCGTGAACTTTGATCTTGTAATTCCTGGATTCTTTTGTATTCCTATGGCGATGTATTAAGAAAATACCTACAGTTTTTTAAACATCTGTAAGTGATTAACAATGAAATGTTTATAGGTTGTGCAAATTTCGCATCTATATTTTGTCTATATGCCCATCTATATTTTATCAATATTTTTTCACCTTCCAATTACCAGAAATACATTTTATTTGCGCCGTCAAATGTTAAACTTTTTAACAACTGTCGCAACCAAATCTTAACATAGAAATTATACCGTGCTATTATCTATTATTTCTTCATACGCCAGGAAGTTTTCCGTTTAGTTAATTCGACAGTTTGGGCCTTGGAGCTTATCAATAAGTATCCCAGGAACCCATAGGCAATTCGTATGCAAATTTAAAAGTTACTGCGAGGTCTCTATTTATATAAGTTAAGTGAATTTTTAATGCCTAAAACAACATTATTTCTACCATATGAAATTAACAATACATTCAATTATTAACCCAAATTAATACCTTTATGATGAACTATTACAAACCAAAAGACTACCGTACTTTATCCCGGGGAAATTACCTCTTTGCCAGCATTATTCTGGTAATGTTTTTTTTCTCTCCAAATATCACTGCCCAGTGTTTTATAAATTTGGGATTAAACTCCTGGAGCGTGGAGGGCGATCCTGCCAATGGAAATTGGATTCCTGCTGTTGACGGCAGCAGTGTACGCCAAACCATTAATAGCAACCCTTCTTTTTATGTAAGTAATGCTGAGTATTTTAATACTACAATACAAGGCGAGTTTCGGGTGGAAACTACTAACGATGACGATTTTATCGGCTTCGTGATTGGCTATCAATCCCCCAATTCCACCACCCCGAACAATAATTATAATTTTATTATGTTCGATTGGAAACAGAGTCCTCAGGCATCCGGCGGTTGTACTGCTCCCGCTGCCATGCGCCTCACGAGGTTTCAAGGATCATCCAATGACTTTGCAGCTGCCTTTTGGTGTCAGAACAGTCCTATCAACCAAGTGTTGGCTACCAATGCCAGTATGGGCGGATGGGCAGACAATACGCTTTACACCTTCCAGGTACAGTATGGCGCCAGCAATATTAGTGTATGGATAAACGGTACCCAAGTTTTTGACGTGGACGGAACCTATACTTCTGGCCGTTTTGGGTTTTATAATTATTCGCAGGAAGCGGTACTGTATCAAAATTTTTCGCTTCCTTTTTCTGCAGTAATCAACAAAACGGATGTGAGTTGTACTGGCGCCAATGATGGAACCGCTACCGCCGTAGCTTCCGATTTTGCTACACCCCCATACGACTATCTTTGGGATAACGGTGCTACCACTGAGACCATTACAAACCTGGCTCCTGGTTCCTATTCCGTTACTGTAACCTCTCAGGAGGGTTGCGTAGCAAACGAAACTGTTACAATTACGACCACCCCCGATACGCAAAGCCCGACGGTTAGCGCAAATACAAATCTTACTGTTAACCTCAATTCCGGGGGGACCGGCAGTATTTCAATAGCCGACGTGGAAATAAGCAGTTCCGATAACTGTGGCATCGCTTCTAAAAGCTTGAGCCAGTCTACTTTTGATTGCTCACAGATCGGAAATAACACCATAAACTTTACAGTAACCGACACTAGTGGCAATGCCACCGTCACCCCCATAACTGTAAATGTGCTGGATACGATTGACCCAACGGTTCTGGCACAAAATCTCAGTCTTCAGTTAACTGATCCCGCTGGGCTTACCCTTACGCCAGCCATGGTAGACAATGGCAGTACCGATAACTGTAATTTTATTCTCAGTTTGAGTAAAACAGCTTTTGATTGTAGCGATATAGGAACACAGACTGTAGTGCTTACGGCAACTGATGGCAGCGGTAATATGAACACTGCTACCGCAGAAATTACCATTACGGCTCCAGACCCGTATGTGGTTACTTCGCCCGGCAGTACACAGATGGGCAATATTACCACCTTCACCACAGTAGATTCGGCAATTGCCCTTACCTACAGCGGAAATGCCAATGGCGCTCTAGTATCTATCTCCAACAATTTTGTGGCAGGAGATGAATTGGCCTTGGATGGCGGATATACGCTTCCCGGTGGTGTTACCGCAAACTATAACGGTTCTACAGGGGTACTTACCGTTACCGGCACCCTTACCGATACTGATCTGGAAAGTTTATTCCAAAATATCCAATATCGCACCTCTAGCAGTAATACTGCCCCTCGCACCATTACTTTTATCATTGGTGGTAGTGTATCCAACCCAAATAACAACCACTATTATGAGTATGTAAACCAAAGCCTTACCTGGGTTCAGGCCAAGACCGCCGCTGCCAGCAGAACGCTATATGGCCTTCAGGGATATTTGGCAACCTCTACCTCTGTAGCCGAAAACGATTTTATAAAAACGAAATTGACGGACGACGGCTGGTTGGGCGGCTCAGATAACTTCAATGAGATCAACCAGGCATCGGGTAGTACCATATATGCCAATCAAACCGCCGCCGAAGGCAATTGGTACTGGATTACGGGACCCGAAGCTGGCACACAGTTTTCAGTAGGTAGCAGTCCGTTACCGGCCCAGTATGCTAATTGGAACGCTGCCGAACCCAATAATAGTGGTGGTTCTGAAGACTTCTTGCAGATTTATTTTGCCAACGATGGGCGTTGGAACGATTTGGGGAACGGACAAAGTATGGGTTATATCGTAGAATACGGTGGCCTTCCTGGAGACCAAAATTGCTTCTCTTTTTCGAATGATAAAATAGTGCTTCTTAACCAGGCGCCGGTAATTGACCCTATTGCAAATCTTTCGGGCTGTCCGGGTAGTCCTTTTACCCAAAACGTAATTATTTCCGATTTTGAAGATGCCGCAACCGATCTTATCGTAACGGCCACCTCTGGAAATCAGGCAGTAGTACAGGACGCAAACCTTTCAGTAAACTTTAACGGTACAAACTTTGTCGTATCTGGAACACCAGAGGCTGGTATACAAGCTAACGCGATAATTACGATTGTGGCGACCGATACAGGGGGGCTTTCAACATCTGAAAACTTTACCTTTACCGCTGAGGATACCGAGGCCCCTATTGTGGTTTGCCAAGGTGGATTGCCAGTTTATGTAGGCTCTTACTTGGTAAGCGATGGACCAAATTGGGGTACAAACCCTCCAGTATATACGGCCCAAGAAGCTGCTGCCCTAATCTTTGGTGGCAATGCAGCCGATTATTCAATTTCAATAGACGCCAATACTACCGATCCAAATACCATAACCCATACCGCATGGACAGATAGCTGGGGAGATGGATTTGCAGCTTATCCAGAAAATTATAGTTACGACCAGGGAGCCCCAGGTTATAATGATCCAGGAGGATATGGTTCTGCTATCTCTGCTTATGTAAATGACCATGTGGATAATACAAAAATCAATTATGTATGGACTTCTGCTGCCCCATTAACGTTACAGCTGGATTCCAACGGGCAGGCTATCCTCAATGCTGCCGATGTAGATGGGGGAAGTTCCGATAATTGCGGTATTGCCAACATTTCGGTAAGCCCAGAGAATTTCACTTGTGCAGATATAGGCCCAAATACTGTAACCCTCACCGTAACCGATGTAAATGGGAATAGTGCGAGCTGTACATCTACTGTTATTGTTGAGGACAATATAGCGCCAACGGCGGTATGCCAGAACATCACCGTA
>TARA_R110000823_G_scaffold130015_12_pt1 | contig 77756 bp, 71 predicted proteins | sample TARA_R110000823 | Tara Oceans TARA_R110000823 (sample SAMEA4397722) | marine metagenome | biome: Polar Biome; feature: [DCM] deep chlorophyll maximum layer (ENVO:01000326); material: water (ENVO:00002006), including particulate matter (ENVO:01000060) such as... | depth 20 m | reverse complement strand
TGCCTTCTACAATTTCAAGAGGGATTTCATTGGGTGGCTATTAACGCCTGTGGCAGCGGCGGCCAGCCAGGCGCGAAGCGGCTGGTTGGGCGTCCGGCCCCGAAGGGGCGTACTGCCCGCACTTGTTATGAGTCGATATTTTCATTTTTACAACTGCCGTTGACAAACCCAAGCGCGGTCCCTGCGGAGCCAAAACCTTCCCAAAAACCGAGTACTATGAACATGGCTGCAAATCCGGTTTTATACGTCGGATACCACAGGTAAAATGCGAGACACGAAGCCATAACCAAAATAATACGAAATGAAAAACTACGTGTGACGGCCACATCAGACTTACACGAGTCACATTCATAAGTTCCTACTCGCGAAACTACTCTCTTCAGGTTCGACATCGCTTGCCCGCCACAGTAGGGGCAAACGTTCCCAATGCTCAAGTGCTAAGACTCATAACGCCTACGGCAGCGGACGCGCGGTAGCGCGGTCCGGCGACCGAAGGGAGCGTACTGGCCGTACTTGTTACGTGTTGATGCACTCAGCACTTCCATGCTCCCCGTCAAACTCCCAAAGCTCGACACCCGCTGGAACCAAATGAGAGTACATGCGCAGATAATATCGTGCCAAAGATTCACCTCGCTTGGCGCAATGGTCTTTCAATACAAACATTATCTTGCGGTACTCATTTGGTGACGCTAGGAAGTAATACATTGCCTCATTCCATACCGTAACTTTTGCACTCGGAACATTACCGCCGGATGTCCATCGGTGTGACTTGCACTCAACAATAATTTTGCCCTCTTCACTCCCCAGGTCAAAGGCATGTAGCTTCGCTTCGCCTCCTACACCAACAGGTACTTTCAAGTTGGGTTCCAACTCAAGCCCTTGAGACGCAAAAAAATTTCTCGCTACATTTTCGAAATCGCGCCCAACTTGCGCGTTTGATATCGATCCTATCCGTTGAAATGGCTTGTTCATACTCGATGCCTAGACACGTAACGCTTCAAGCACTGGCGGCGAAACCGCGCTGCGGTTTTGACGTCCATGTGGCTTGATTTGTTATGTGAACTATTCATCTGCAGGGGTGGCTTTCGAGACTTTCACTGTATAGCTTATACCTTTCGGAAGATTACTAACCAGAATATCGCATTCAACGTCAAAGAAGTCTGTGTTCTCCTCCATAAACAGGTACTCCGAACATTCAAGCACGAATTCGCTATCCTGGAAGACTCTGACTAAAACAGTAACATCTTCATACTTCGTCCGATTTTCGAAACTCAGTCGGCCAGACACTGTGTAGTACTCGGCAAATCGTACCTCTCGATGTTCCGAGATCGATACATCTGTTGGGTCGAAAATCTCATATTCGTCGAAATCTTCTAGTGCATCTGGCCAGAATCCCCACAACAGATATAGGCTCGTTGCCACGCCGGCGACGAATCCAACACCCGCGGATAAACCGAGAAACACTCCCTTTAACATGAGTGACGCCCGGTCACATAACGCCAAAGGCAGCGGCGGTGAAACCGTCCGCTGCCCTTTCTAGTTATAGTGCTGACTAACCGGCCCTGGCGTGAAGAAAGCTGCCGGAGCGCACGCGAAGGCCAACCCTGAAAACGCGAGACGACTACGGCTGAGGCTAATGGCCGAGAGGAATCGGCGAACCAAGCTTTGAGGCTGATAAAGAGACCGCTTGTGCCGAAACTGGCGGGGTTAGCCATTACTGTGAACTCAGACGCTAGAGCAATACCCATAGAATAGCCCGTTCCTTGAGAGAGTCGAATCAGGCGCTATAACGCCAAAATAACCGGCGCGCTGTAAGCGCGTCCGGCGCCGAAGGCGCGTAGTTGATTGCCTTGTTAGAGCGCATAATCAATGCATGAAGCGCCGAACGAACGGAAAGAATGCCAATGCTAGACAGCATAAGGCCATAATAAACCATGGTCTCGCCAATAAATCGAAGCCTGCGAAACCAACAAATGGAAGTAAGAGCACAGAGCCAAGCATCCAAGAACCGAACGATAGAGCAAAGGAACCAAATACGTACTTAAGCCAATCACGTCCCGGCGAAGTTGGCAAACCAATCCAACTTCTTCGCTGTACTGAGACGAGCGCGACGACGACCAAAAAAATGCCGAACAGAATCAAAACCAGGAAATCGGTTAATGGCAGTTCTTGACGCGACGAGATAAACCAAGCCATCGTGATAAACGCAACTGCCATTGCCATGATAAGGAGATATCCACGACGGTTCATGGGCATAAGCGCTCTAACAGCTAATTATGCGGAACAGGCCAGATAACCCAATTCCGTGTATGTAATTTTTCATCGCTTCATTTAAGTCAAAAAGCCGACTCCCCACAAGCACTTGGCGCCAGGCTATGTTACCAACCGTAGATACACGGAATTCCGGCAAGACTCTTTGCAGCAATTAACACCATCGGTTTGGCGGCAGGAAATCGACAACTCCAATGAAATCAATCGCCTGACTGCACACATCCGGCCCAGCCAGAAGAATTCCGTTGAAAAACCGAACGTGGCGATTACGCTGCGAGGGAACTACGTGGCTGCTCGGGAATATTTGGCGGATGAAGGCGGCGCCCGATCAGGCGGTACGGTGCCGGCGCCGCAAGGCCACACCCAGGAGGCCCAAGAGGAACAGCGGCACGGTGGAAGGCAGCGGTACGCTGCTGCTGCGCAGCTGGAAGTCGAGCGCATACTCACGGATTCCGACGGTGACTTCCTGTAGCCAGAAGGTGTAATCGCCTGGCCCAAGCGCGCCGGAAAAGCCGGCGCTGCCCGGAAAGGTGAGCGCGCCCAGGTTATCCAGGATGTCATCGCCCTGCATGGCGCCCGGGGCTGCACCGATCAGCGCGTTACCCAGTAGAGCGTTGGGTGATACCAACGAAGAGATAGTATTCCCGGCTGCGACAGCGAAAAAGGATTGGTCATCGCCGCTGATGTACGCGGCCAACACAATGGCGGCCAGCTCCTGGCCGTCGGGAACAGTAATGCGAAAGATATCGCGATCGAATGGGTTGGCCAACGCGGTGCCGGTGATTATGGTAGAGCCTGCGCCGAGCGCCACGTAGGACGGCGCCAGATTGTCATCCGACAGGTCGCCAGCGACTGCTTCGTCAAAGATGAGCGAAGCGTGTGCACTGTGCATGAAGGAGGCGGCCAGCAGCAGAAGAGCCATCAGTGAAGCTTTCAACATCGTGGTTTGCCCTTTTTTTTCCATGAGTTGTAAATAATCCTAGACGAAACTGGACCTGAGTCAAACTACTGAATTAGCGAGGGAAAATGTCTGACTGATACAAGTTGGTGTGTATGGTGATTTCCCGGGATTGGATTTTTATAGTTTGTTCCTGGACGGCGTGTACGTACATCGCGGCGATCACTACCTCGAGCGCCGGGGACGGCGCGCGATACAAGTGGTATCAGGTTTCGCGGGAATTGCTACCAGATGAGGAGGGTTATGCGGGTGCACGGGGCCGGGCCGTGCTGGGTGAATCACAACGCCCTATGGGGCGTTTTGTCGAACGGTGGTTTGCCACGAACGACCCGCCCTGAAACGAAAAATGCCACCCCAAGGGCGGCATTTTCCGTTTAAATGGTGGAGCTAAGCGGGATCGAACCGCTGACCTCAACACTGCCAGTGTTGCGCTCTCCCAGCTGAGCTATAGCCCCGTAACCTGTCGTAACCCGTTGATCGATCTGGCAATTTGCAGCCGAATAATCCCAAGGGGAAGCGCATTCTAGTGACAGCTCCGAATGCTGTCAACACGCCGGCCGGCCAGGCGGCTCCCGCAGTCTGTAGGCAGCCGCGCTAGAGCGCAGTGCTTTGCAGCCGGCCCGCTGACGGCGATGCCCTGTGCTATGCTCCTGCCGCAGCGCCAAACAACCACTGGAGGATACACCGTGCTGGGAAAAATCGTACTCTGGGTCTCTGCGATCAGCTTTACCGGCTACGGGCTCGCCTGTCTGTTTGCGCCTACACTGCCGGCGGAAATGGCCGGCCTCGAGATCATCGGCGGCGACGGCTACGCCGAGCTCTCCGCCATGTACGGCGGCCTGCAAACGGGCGTTGGCATTTTCTGTGCGCTGGCGGCGCTGCGTGCGGAGCTTACGCGCCCCGCCCTGCTGTTGCTGGCGCTGGCCATTGGCGCGCTGGCGATCGGGCGCTTGATCGCCGTGGCCAGCGGCGCCGGTGAAGTGGGTTTCTATACCTGGGGCGCGATGGGCTACGAGTTCGCCACAGCTATCCTTGCCGCGATCGCCCTGCGCGGCGGCCAACAGGGCCGCGCGGCAATTTAAGCCTCCGGGCTGGCGCCCGTCGCCTCGCTTTTGGGGGCGGCGCTAATAAACAAACCCTCGGCGCTGGCGGTGACCTCGCCATTCACGCGCATTTCGCCACGGCTTAACTGTTTGCGCCCGTCCTGGCGCAGCGTTTCGCTGAACAGCTCCACCGGCGTATTCAACGGTGTCTGGCGGTGATAGCGAATCGTGAGCGTGCCGGTGAAACCGGCGTGGCCGGACACCACATTGGCCATTGCCAGAATCTCGTCGAACACGGCGGCGATGATGCCACCGTGCACCGAGTTGGGCGGGCCTGCATAGGTGGGTGAGAATACCGCCTCACCGCGCACCGCCTTGCCGTCGCGCCACAGGCGTATGGGCGGCGCGATGGGGTTGCGCTTGCCGCTCACGGGGCTGTAGGGCATAACCGAAGTGATGTCCTCCTCTGCCCACGGCAGGCCGGCGTGGTCGCCCGCAATACTGATGGTAGACCAGCCCTCCCCTTCCTTCAGCCAGGGTTTGAGAACGGCGATCGCCTGCTGAATATGGCTGATCGCCGCATTCAGCGCGTCTTCCGGGGCGTGGCTGCAGCGCAGGTGGCGGATGAGCTGGGTGGCATCCTGGTTAACCGTTTCCCGCAACCCGTCCAGTTGCGTCTCTACGCTGCTTCGCGCCATGCTCTCATCCAATGCAGAAAATCCAGCGCCATGGTGGCCGATCACCCCAGCAGCGGCAATGGGCCCGGGTGTATTGACTTGAACCCCAGCCAGAGACTTTGGCTCTGCACGGCGGTAACATCGCTTTCCCGGCAATAACTCGAGAACCCCGACTGTGCAAATCGGCCCGAAAACGGTAGTCAGCTTCCATTACACCCTGCGCGATGCGGCCGGTGAAACGCTGGAAAGCTCGCTCGGAGGCGAACCTTCCGCCTACCTGCACGGCGCCGGGAATATTCTTCCCGCGCTGGAGACGGCAATGAGCGGCAAAACCGATGGCGACAGCTTTTCGGTAGAACTTGACGCCGAACAGGCCTACGGCGAACACAAGCCCGAACGGCAGCAACGTGTACCGGTGAAGCATCTGTCGTTCAAGGGGAAACTGCGCCCCGGCCTGGTAGTGCAACTCAACACCAGTGAGGGCATGCGCGCGGTCACGGTGGTGAAAGCCGGCCGGCACAGCGCCGATATCGACACCAATCACCCGCTCGCGGGTCAGGCGCTGAGGTTTGATATCGAGATACTCACGGTGCGCGAAGCCACCGCCGAGGAACTCTCCCACGGCCACGTGCACGGGCCGGGCGGCCATCATCACTGAGACAGCCGCGAACGAAATAACCGCGCCTCAGGCAGCGTAGGTGTCGCGCAGGTAATTGAGTATTTCGGCCGACTCAAACAGCCCCTGCTCGGTATTGGGGTCGTACAGGTAGGGAATGGATATTTTTCCCTCAGTCGCCAGCAACTGGCGCCGGTTCTCGAGAGTTGGCTCAACGCGAATATCCAGACGCTGGCGTACCGGCGGCAGAATCCATTCTTCCAGGCGCGTGCGGCCGCAGTTACGTACGATGTACGGCAGCTCCATGTTGCACAACAACTCGCGCACCGGACGCGCATAGGGGCTGGATTCAAAACTGTAGAGTTCCAGCAGGTATTCGGGCTGGGTACTCGGCAGCGCCTGCATGGGCTCATTCATGCGCGGCCAGCTCGCCAGCATCGAGCCCAGCGTCTGCAAGCGGCCCGCGCGCCACTTCAGCGGCAACGGGCGGCCGCCATAGGTCGTGAAGAGGTAGGCTACGATGTCCAGCGATTCGTACATTTCCACGCCGGTGTTCGGATCCACCAGATAGGGGAACTGTGCACGACCGCCGCGCTCCACCACTTCCGGGCGGTAACGTTCGCCGTTCTTCGGGCAGGGATAGATTTCCGCATCCAGGTCCAGCTCCGTCAGCGCTTCGCGCACCAGCCGGCAGAAGGGGCAGTTTTCGATATCGAAAAGCTGGAGCAGTTCAGCCGGCTTTTCCAGCGCCGGGCGGCTGTTGATACCGCTGGCGCCACGCACCAGGGTGGACAGCAGTGACGTAGGAATATTACCCGTCATGATGGCTTCTCCTCCAGCTCCGCGTACTCCTTCTCCAGCCGCTTCTGCGCCTTTTTCGAGACACCGCCGAGCACATCAATGGCATGGCGTATACGCGCACGGCTCATGTCGGGCCCGAGCAGCGCCATGGAATCCACCACCGAGAATGACGTACTGCTGCCGGCGATCGCCACGAACAGCGGCGCTAGAAAATCCTTCACCTTGATACCCAGGGCCTCTGCCAGTGATTGCATGTCATTCCAGATCTTGTCGCGCGTCCAGTCGCGCTGGCTTTCCATGCGCCAGAGCGCGAACTGCAGATTGCGCAGCGTGTCTTCGCGCTCCGTTTTCACCGCATCGAAGCTCTGCTCGGTTATGGGCAGAATGCCCGACACCAGAAACGCCGCGAGGGGCGCGAAATCGCTGAGGGTTTCCATACGCTGCCGCGCATGCGGCAGCACCGCCATCAGCAACTCGCGGTTGAATGCCCATTTCACCAGCCTGTCGGCCAGTTCGGTCTCGCTGAGGTCCTCGCGAATCCACTGGCCGTTGAGCCAGTTGAGTTTCTCCACATCGAATATGGGGCCGCCAAGCGATACGCGTGTGATATCAAAATGCGCCTGCATGTCATCCAGCGAGAACTTTTCACTTTCGTCGGGCATCGACCAGCCCATGCGGCCCAGATAATTGAGCAGGGCCTCCGGCAGATAACCCATGCGCTGATAGTAAAGAATGCTGGTGGGGTTCTTGCGCTTGCTCAGCTTGGATTTGTCCGGGTTGCGCAACAGCGGCAGATGACACAGCACCGGCATCTCCCAGCCAAAATACTCGTACAGCAGCTTGTGCTTGGGCGCGGAATTGATCCACTCCTCGCCGCGCAATACATGCGTGATACCCATGAGGTGGTCATCCACCACATTGGCCAGGTGATAGGTGGGCAGGCCGTCGGATTTCAGCAGGATCTGTGCATCCACCATGCTCCAGTCCAGTTCGATGCGCCCGCGCAGCATATCCTCTATAACGCAACTGCCCGCGTCCTCGGGCACCAGCATGCGAATAACAGCCGGCTCCCCGGCGGCGCGGCGTTTCGCGATCTCTGCGTCATCCAGTTTGAGATCCGAGGGCTTCAGGGCGCTGGAATCGCCCGCTTCACGACGCGCTTCACGCAATGCATCCAGTTCTTCAGCGCTGCGATAGCAGTAGAATGCCTTGCCGCTTGCCACCAGTTGCTCTGCGTACTCCCGGTACAGGCCGGTGCGCTCACTCTGGCGATAGGGGCCGCAGTCCCCACCCACATCGGGGCCCTCATCCCAGTCGAGCCCGAGCCAGCGCAGCGATTCGAGAATGGCCTGTTCAGATTCCGGCGTGCTGCGCACCTGGTCCGTGTCTTCCACGCGCAACAGGAACTGGCCGCCGTGAGCACGCGCGAAGCAGTAATTGAACAATGCGATGTAGGCGGTGCCCACATGGGGATCGCCGGTGGGAGAAGGAGCTACGCGTGTGCGGACTGTCATGAATTCCCGATGCCTGGAGTTTGAAGCGGGGATTATACGGGCTGGCCTCTGCAAAACCTACCGCACCGCGCCGCTAACCCGTGCACCCCCCCGCTCCGGGCCGGGCTCACTTCAGGTGGGCAACCTGCTCCGGCGTTACCTCCCAGGCCGGGTCTTCGAACTCACCAATGAAATGAATATCCACGAAGTCCGCCTGCTCGGCGATGATCGCCTGCACGCGCGCCGACGGCTCGTCTTCCATTGCATCGCGCTGGGCCTTGCTCTCCCAACTGGCGATTGCCAGCAACACATCCGGACAGTCTATCTTGCGATGCAGCCGCGTGCCGCGCGCGCCGGGCGCCTGCTGAATGATCTGGCTCGCGCGCACCCACGCCTCCGCGTACTGTTCCGCGCTGTAGCCGGGCCGGATATGCACTTCAAACAGATAAAACATACCCCAGAGTGAAGCAGTTAGCTCGCAATTGATCAAGATGGGTCAACAAGTTCGCCGATCACCCACACGCGGCCCAACGCACTTTGCCTGGATCAAAAGCAGCGAATGCTGGGAATCCGCAAACGCGGGCAGTATACTGCGCGCTCAACCTGAGGGGTGGCTACGGCCTGAGATGTCCGCACTGCGGGCGAACCCTTGAACCTGATCCGGTTAATACCGGCGTAGGAATAGGTGCAGTGCTACCCATCTGACGTCGTTCACCGGGTCTCTGGCATTATCAGGAGGCTCAACATGTCCCGCTTTCCCTTTACTGGCAGCCGCATTTCCTATGCGCTGTCTTCCTGTCTGCTGGCCAGCGCACCGCTGGCAAGCCCGGGCGCGCTGGCGGCGCCGGAGCAGAAACTCGAAGAAATCGTGGTCACCGCGAACTATCGCGACAGCGACCTGCTCAACACGCCCGCCAGCGTCACAGTGATTACGCAGGAGACCATTCGCAGGCGTGCCGCCGTGCACCTGCAGCAGATTCTCAACACGGCGCCCAATGTCACCTGGGCGGCGGGCAGTTCGCGCAGTCGCTTCATACAGGTGCGCGGCATAGGTGATCTCGAGCAGTACTACGACCCGAAGTACTACCCGTCGGTAGGCATCATGCTGGACAACCTGGAACTGGGCGACAGCGCCAACGCAGGTATGCTCTTTGATGTGTCTCAGGTGGAAGTGCTGCGCGGGCCGCAGGGTACGCGCTACGGCGCCAGCGCGCACGCCGGCATGGTGAATATTCGCAGCAACGCGCCCACCCGCGAATTCGAGGGTGAGTTAAACGGACGCGTGGGCAACTACGACAGCTACCAGCTCGGCCTCGCGTTGAGCGGCCCCTTGTCTGATACGGTGGCGGCACGCGTGGCCGCACAGCAATTCCGCAGCGATGGCTATATCGAGAATGTTGCCCTCGACCGCGACGATAGCGCGGATTTCGATGAAGCGACGGTGCGTACGCGAGTACAGTGGACGCCCTCGGACGTGGCAAATTACGAACTGGGCGTTCTGTACTTCAACGCCGACAACGGTTACGACGCCTGGTCACTAAACAACTCGCGCGAGACCTTCAGCGACCAACCCGGGGAAGACACACAGGAAACTCTGGCGTTTACCGGTAGCGGCCAATGGCTACTCGCGAGCGGCCACACGCTGGAGGCGGTTATCAGCCACATCGATACCGAACTGGGCCAGAGTTACGATGCCGACTGGGTCTCCGACGCACTGTGCGTTGAATTTACCTGCTCCGGTGGCAACGACACGGCGCAGGAGATCTTCGCGCGTGACCGTAACCGCAGTGTGGCGGATGTACGGCTGCTTGGCGGCGCGGAGACACTCGCCCGCGGGGAAGGCCGCTATGTGCTGGGTCTGTATGCCAATGTCAGTGACGAGGCGCTCGACTACGACTACCCGAGTGTCTGGTACGGCGATTTCGGCAACAACAGCGATTACGATACCGAGCGGCAGGCAATCTACGGCGAATACGAATTCGCCGTCACCGATCGCCTGAGCCTGACCGCTGGCGCCCGCGTCGAGCGCTTTGAGGACGACTACAGCGACAGCAATGGTTTTCGCAGTGACAGCAGCGAAAACCTGCTGAACGCGGAACTCAGCGCACGCTACGACCTGAACGAACAAACCATGCTCTACGCTAGCGTGGCTCGCGGCGCGAAGCCCGGCGGCGTGAATACCACGGCAGGTGCGAATCAGCCTTTCATGTCGCCACAGTTCCAGGCCTATATGGCAGACAAGCTCCGTTTCGAAGACGAAACGCTGGTGAACACCGAAGTCGGGTTGAAAAGCGTGAGCCAGGAGGGGCGCCTGAGCGCCAATCTGGCACTGTTTCGTACCACACGCAGTAACGCGCAGCTGGAGAACTGGATGTGGGATGGCGATGCCGGCCTCTGGGTGGGTTATCTGGACAGCGCCAGCGATGCCACAAGCTACGGCGCGGAGCTGGAAACGCGCTTCCTGGCGAGCGAGCGCATCGAGCTGTTCGCCAACCTGGGCTGGCTGGAAACGGAGGTGGACAGCATCGAAACCTTCGATCTGGATTTGAACGCCTTCGTCACGCGCGACAATCGCGAACAGGCGAAATCACCGCAGTACCAGTACAACATCGGCACGGTAGTGACATTCAGCGATGCACTCAGCGCGCGCCTCGAAGTGGAGGGGCAGGATTCCAGCTTCTTCGGCTACTACCACAACGGCGAGCTGCAGGGCTACGACCTTCTCAACGCCAGTGTGAACTGGGTTATCGGACAGGTTTCCCTCACGTTCTGGGGCCGCAACCTCACGGATGAGGACTACGCCGTGCACGGCCTGTACTTTGGTGTCGACCCGCGCGATGATTTCGGCGCCTGGGCCAACCAGACCTACACGCAACTGGGCGAACCACGCACCTATGGCGTTGAAGCCAGCTACCATTTCTGAGTGGCCATGTGCTTGCAGAGGATAAAACCGTACAGGCAGCAGGTGGCCAGCCATGCCCGATAGCATTTCAGGCTCGCTGCTGCTGGAAATGGCCGCCACCGCGGCCAACCTCGCCTACATCGTGCTACTGATTCGCGAGCGCATACTCTGCTGGTCGTTCGGGATTCTCGGCAGCCTGCTCAGCGTGTGGCTGTTCATGGACGCAAGGCTGTACTCCGAAGCTCTGCTCTACGTGTTTTACGCGGTCATGGGTGTATGGGGCTGGCTGCGCTGGCAGCGGAAACTGGAACAGGACGACAACCCGGTTATCGTCTGGCACCTGCAGGCCCACGTTAGGGCCATTGCCCTCGGTTGTGCCTGCGCACTCGGGCTGGGGCTCGCGGCGCAGAGCTTCACCGATGCGCAGCGTCCGTTTTTCGACGCCTTTACCACGGCCTTCAGTTTCATCGCCACCTATATGGAGATCGCCCGGGTGCTGGAGGGCTGGGTGTACTGGTTCCTGCTGAATCTTGCGTCGATCTGGCTGTACCAGAATCGCAACCTGGATATCTATGCGGCGCTCATCGCGCTGTACAGCGTGTTGTCGGTTGTGGGTTTTGTGAGCTGGCGGCGTTCGCTGCTGGCGCAACGTGCTGAGGCTTTGGCCTGATTGCGGGTGGCCGGTCGAGCCGATCTAAAGCAGCTTCCGATAGCTACTGAGCGTCTCCGCCGCGGTTCTCTCCCAACTGAAGGTGCGCGCACGCGCAGCACCGCGGCTGCTCAACTCCTGCACCAGGCCATCCTCTCTGGAAATCCGCAACATCGCCTGGGTGAGCGCCTCCCGATCGGCAGGGTTCACCAGCAACGCCGCATCACCGGCGACCTCGGGAATCGAGCTCGTGTTGGATGCAATAACCGGCGTGCCCGCCGCGAAGGCCTCCAGTATCGGCAGCCCGAAACCCTCCGCCAGCGAGGGGAACACCAGCGCCCGGGACAAGCCAAGGATTACCGGCAGGTCTTTGTCGGCAACATAATTGAGCCAGCGCAGTTCAGCGGGGTCTGCCGCACTCAAGCGACGAACTTCCTCGTCACATCCCCAGCCAGCGCGGCCCACAACAATAAGCGGGCAGGCACGGCGAACGGCTGTGGGCAGTGCCGCGTGCGACTCAAGCAGATGCAGCAGGTTCTTCCGTGGTTGCAGCGTTCCGATGAACAGAAAATACTGCGCGGGCAGCCGGTACTGCGCCGCTACCGCCTCTGCCTCGTGCGGGGTGGGCGCGTTGAACCAGCGCGGATTGACCCCGAGGGGTATCACGTCAATGCGCTCGGCGGGAATACCGAAATGCCGCACAATCTCTTGCCGCGAATAATGTGAAATCGTCAGAATGCGGTCTGCCCAACCAAAGGAGCGGCGCCACAATGCGTTCTTCAGCTTCTTGAAGCGGTAGCCCACCCATTCCGGGTGAGACAGCGGTATCGCATCCATCAACGTTGCGACAACCGGGGTGTTGCCCAGCCGCGGCACCATGTGGTCGGTCGCATGGACCAGGTCGACATTTTCTTCCAGGGCGGCGAATCCGGAAAAAGACCGGCCCATGACAATCCCGAGCGCTGCCTGGCGTTGATAGCGGCCAACGTCTACTGGCGATGGCAGCAGTTGCGATGGCGCAGCGTCACCGAAGGTGAACGGCACTGCGTGGATAGCGTCCTGGGTTCTGAAACACTCGAGAAGCTCGCGTGAGTAGTGGCCTATGCCGTCCAGTTCATGGCGCTGGAGACCTTGCGCAAGTACCGACGTGCCAAAGGCCACGCGAATCGGATCGACAGTCACGCGGGCGACACCACCACATACCGGGGCGCGCTTCGGCACACCTTAAAACGACGTACCCTGGGCGTTCCGCACCAGATCGGCCTCGACCATCATGCGGCATAACCCCTCAAGCGGCATTTCCGGGTTCCAGCCCAGTGTCTCCCTCGCCTTGCTGGCATCGCCAACGAGTAGCTCGACCTCTGCGGGCCGGTACAGCGCGGGGTTGATGCGCACGATGGTTTTACCAGTAGCCGTATCAATGCCAACCTCCGACTCCCCGCTGCCCTTGAATTCGACCCCGAGTTCTGCGGCCTCACAGCTCATGCGCACGAAATCGCGTACCGTTTCCATGCGCCCGGTCGCCAGTACAAAGGTATCGGCCTGCTCGCATTGCAGCATCCGCCACATGCCCTCCACGTAGTCACGTGCATAGCCCCAGTCACGTCTGGCATCGAGATTGCCCAGTTCGAGCACATCCCGCTTGCCCAGTTTGATCTTCGCGATACCGTCAGTGATTTTTCGCGTCACGAATTCCAGCCCACGCAGGGGCGATTCATGATTGAACAGAATGCCGCTGGTTGCGAAGATACCGTAGGCCTCGCGGTAATTGACTGTGCTCCAGTGCGCGTAGAGCTTGGCGACACCGTATGGACTGCGCGGGTAGAAGGGCGTTGATTCTGTTTGCGGAGTTTCCTGTACCTTGCCAAACATTTCCGATGTGGACGCCTGGTAGAAGCGGATCGTCGGGTCGAAGATGCGGATGGCTTCAAGCAGGTTCAGCGCACCGAGGCCGGTAATCTGCCCTGTCGTGACCGGTTGGTCAAAGGACACGCCAACGAAGCTCTGTGCAGCCAGATTGTACACCTCGCGGGGCCTGCTGCGCTCCAACAGGCGCAGGGTCGCACCGAGGTCCGTAAGGTCGTGCTCTACCCTGTGAAAATTCGGGTGCGTATCGATGCCGAGTTCTTCAACGCGCCAGAAAAGAACGCTGCTCGTGCGCCGGAAGGCGCCATACACCACGTAGCCCTTCTCCAGCAGGAGTTGCGCAAGGTAAGCGCCATCCTGGCCCGTGATGCCCGTTACAACCGCAACTTTCTCGCCCATGAGATGTTCCTGTACTACTTACCGGTGAGCCCAAATGCGTGGTGAGTATCGCGGATCAATTAACCCGCCGCAACTTTCCCATTCCCACTGGAAGCCTGGCCCGCCGCCGCCAGCCTCAACCCGCCTGATAACGTGCATGAACTGGAGACAAGGGCACACTTCACGTATGATCGCCCCACAACCCAATTGGTGCTGATTCCATTCCAGTGACTCTCCGCACACACCCCCCCATACCCGGCAGTGCAATGATGCACGCTCTGTGGTCCTACCGCGGCTTCATCGGGGCGAACGTTGGGCGGGAATTCAACGGCAAATACCGCGAATCGCTACTTGGCGCTTTCTGGTCCATTGCAAACCCGTTGACCATGATCGTCATCTACACGGTTATCTTCGGTCAGCTGTTAAAGCCCACCCTGCCAGGGCATGAGAGTACGCGCTTCGCTTTCAGTATTTATCTCTGTGCAGGTGTTATCACCTGGACACTGTTCGCTGAAATGCTCGGAAGGCTGACAAATGTATTTCTCGAGCACGGTAACCTGATCAAGAAGGCGAGCTTTCCGAAAGTTTGCCTGCCGGCAATCGTCACGCTTTCGGCGCTCATCAATTTCGCGATTATTCTCGCGCTTTTTCTGATTTTCCTGCTGCTTGTCGGGCGGTTTCCCGGTTGGCCGCTACTGGCCCTCTTGCCGCTGCTGGCGCTGCAGGTCATGTTTACCCTGGGCCTCGGAATTTTCCTTGGCACGTTGAATGTGTTCTTCCGCGATGTGGGCCAGTTTACCGGTGTGGTGCTCCAGTTCTGGTTCTGGTTGACGCCAATCGTCTATACCCTTGAACTGGTTCCGGAGCCTGTCCGCGGCTGGCTCCAGCACAACCCCATGCAACCGCTGATTCGAGGGTATCAGACCATATTTCTCGATCGTACTTTCCCCGACCTGGGCGCATTGATCCCACTGACCCTGTTGAGCGCTGTTCTGCTGGTGCTGGGTGCGCGCTTCTTCCTGAAGCGCGTGGGTGAAATGGTGGATGAGCTCTAGTGGGTACCCTTGTCGTTTCAGGTGTCAGCAAGGCCTACAAGCGCTATCCGGGCAAGTGGTCGCGCGTGCGCGAGTGGCTGACCGGAACCCAGGGGCACGAAAAGACCTGGGTGCTGCGCGATATCAATTTTCACATCGAGCCGGGACACGCAGTGGGCATCGTGGGTGTCAACGGCGCCGGCAAGAGCACACTGCTGAAGATTATCACGGGGACCACCCAGCCCACTGACGGCAGCGTGTTTATCGACGGCCGCGTGGCAGCCCTGCTGGAACTGGGTATGGGCTTTCATCCCGATTTTACCGGCCGCCAGAATGCCTTCATGGCGGGACAGTTGTTGGGGATCAGCAGCGATGAGATCGCCGCCGCCATGCCCGAGATCGAGCAGTTCGCGGAAATCGGTGACTACATCGACCAGACCGTCCGCTGCTATTCGACCGGCATGCAGGTTCGCCTGGCCTTCAGCGTGGCGACCGCGGTGCGACCGGACATTCTGATCGTGGATGAGGCGCTCTCGGTTGGCGATACTTATTTCCAGCACAAGAGTTTCGACCGCATACGGGAATTCCGCAGGCTGGGCACAACCCTGCTTATTGTTTCGCATGATCGCAGCGCCATACAGTCGCTCTGTGATCGTGCCCTGCTGCTTGAGGATGGATTTGTCATCAAGGATGGCCCTCCGGAAGAGGTGATGGATTTCTACAACGCACTGATTGCGGAACGCGAGAACGCCACCGTCACCGTCGAAAAGGCAGCCGACGGGCGGGCGCGGACGCATTCCGGCACCGGCGAGGCGCGAGTCGAGAACATCCAGCTGCTTGACGGCTCGGGCCGTAGCGTCGAGGCCGTGGATGTGGGCATCCCCGTCACGCTGCAAATCGACGTGGCCATCCACGCACCCATCGCCCGCCTCGTTCTCGGCTTTGGCATTCGCGATCGCCTCGGACAGGTAATGTACGGCACCAATACGCACCTGGAGGACAAGCCCGTTTTAGATCTGCGCGCTGGTGACCGGTTATCCTACCGGATTGCTTTTCCGGCCAACCTTGGCCCCGGCAGCTACTCGGTGCAGACGGCCCTGACCAGTTCGGAAACCCACCTCGTGCATAACTACGAATGGCAGGATCTGGCGTTGATCTTCAACGTGGTGAACGTCTCCCACTCGCACTTCGCCGGCTGCAACTATCTGGCCCCGTCCATCGAGATTGAGCGCGCATGAGCTTTGTATCGTATGCGCAGAATTTTGAAGACGTGATGCTCTGGCGAGCGCTCAAGGATGTCGAGCACGGCTTTTACATAGACGTCGGCGCCCAGGATCCAGAAGTGCACTCCGTAACCAAGGCATTTTACGATGTTGGGTGGCGTGGCATGAACATTGAGCCTGTCGCGGCATGGCATGCTCTCCTCGAACAGGCGCGGCCGGAGGATACGAATTTAAAGCTGGCCGTAGCCTCAGCATCGGGCAATCGAACCTTTTATGAAATTCCTGACACGGGCCTGTCGACGTTCGACCGACTTACCGCCGAACGCCATGCGGAAAAACTGGGCGTCGAGTTCAGGGCCGTCGAGGTTGAGACCGCTACGCTCAATGAGCTCATCGAGCGCCGGGGCATCGAAGTCATCCATTTCCTCAAAGTCGATGTCGAGGGCGCAGAGGGCGAGGTTCTGGCGAGCCTGGATTTTTCACGTCACAGGCCCTGGATCATAGTCGTCGAGGTGACTTTGCCAATGACCCAGGTCGAGACTGTCTCCTCGTGGCCCTCCCTGTTGCTGGAAGCGGGCTATAGCAGCCTGTATTTTGATGGCATTAATCGCTTCTTCGTCGACTCTGGCCACGCCGGGCTTGCAGCGGCGTTCGCGTATCCGCCGAACTGCTTTGATGACTTCGTCTCTTCCGCGTTGTTCAGGGAGCGCCAGGTCAGCGCTTCGGCGCTTCGGCGAGCCAAAGAGGCAGAGGCTGCGGAAGCGCGTGCGTCGAGCCTGCACGATCGCGTGGTTGCGCTGGAGTCGCTACTTGAGCAGCAGCAGGCCGCGATCGACAGTGCGCAGGCGTCCGCACTCGAGATGAGTCAACGCTTGGCGACAGCGGAGCTGTCGGCCGCTGAACAGCAACAACGCGCCGGGACACTGGAGGAGCAACTTGCTGTGACCGAGGGCGCTCTGGCGCAAGCGCGCCTGGAACTCGATGCGGCGCGCGAGGCGAGGAAAACCGATTTGCAGCTGTTGGAAGCGGGGGCCGCGGAAATTCGCGCGCTTCGGCGCAGCCTGTCGTGGCGGCTAACGAGTCCGCTAAGATTCGCGGCAAAGCCATTGTTCTCGCTGGTGGGCAACGGGACTATCACCAGAAGCGCCGCAAACCTGACAAACCGCGCGATCAAGAACGCCATGCGGCGACCCTGGTTGGTAAGCGCGATACACCGCGTGGTGGATTTTTCACCACCCGTGCGTGCAGCAATCACGCGTCGCGTCGTTCGGGCGGAGAAGGCTCCAACGCAATCCGACACAGGGCAAGCGCAGGTTGTGGGTAGCTCACCAACTCCTATTGCGCTCGCTCCCGGCGACAGAGCAGTGCCTGCAACCAAGGGTGGCGAGCCGCTGGATGAGAGGGTTCTCCTCGCTTTATCTCCCCGGGCACGGCATTTCTACCGCGCATTGGTGACGACGCGGACGCGCCAGAACGGCTGCAATTCCTGATGCGCCTTGTCATTGATCTTCAGGGCGCCCAGACGGAAGGCAGCCGCAACCGTGGAATTGGACGCTATTCACTGGCCATCGCTACAGGCCTCGCGCGCACGCGGGGCGAGCATGAGGTTCTGATCGCCCTGAACGGTGCCTACGCCGAAACGATCGAACCCATCCGCACTGCCTTCAGGGGCTTACTGGCGCAGGAATGCATCCATGTCTGGACGGCGCCGCAACCGGCTGCCTTTGCCGATCCCGCGAATGATGCCCGGAGATATCAGGCGGAACTGATGCGCGAGGCTTTCCTCGCGGAACTGGAGCCGGACTGGGTGCTGTTAAGCTCTTGCATCGAAGGCTACGAAGGCGGCGCGGTTACCGGTGTGGAGCTTAGCCAGGCGTACCGCACGGCGGTGATCCTCTACGATCTCATCCCGTGGATCCATGCAGACATCTATTTAGGCAATGAGCGGCAACGCGAGTGGTACTTCAGCAAGATCGATGAACTGCGGCGTGCCGATCTGCTGCTGGGTATTTCGGCCTCGAGTGGGCGCGAGGCCGTTGACCACCTGGGTTTCGAGCCTGAACGCGTGGTCAATGTCTCAACCGCTGCCGATGAATTCTTTCACCCTGTTGAGCTCGACGATGAACATTGGCGGCATCTCTCAAGCGCCTACGGGATTCAACCATCATTTTTGATGTATACCGGGGGTATCGATTTCCGCAAGAACGTGGAGAGATTGGTTGCGGCATACGCCCGGCTGCCCGGAAACCTGCGGGCTAGCCATCAGCTGGTAATCGTATGTTCCGTCGAGCAATCCCAAAGAGATCATCTTCTATCACTCGCCCGCTCCTTCGGCCTGGGACGAAGCGAAATGGTGCTCACTGGTTTCGTACCCGAGGACGACCTGCTACTGCTGTACAACGCCTGCACGCTTTTCGTTTTTCCCAGTTGGCACGAGGGGTTCGGGATACCAGCCCTCGAAGCCATGCAGTGTGGACGGCCGGCCATCGCGGGCAACCGCTCGAGTTTGCCAGAGGTTGTCGGCTGGCAGGACGCGCTGTTTGATCCCTACGACATCGCTGACATCGCAGGCACGATGGAAAGGGCGCTGACAGACAGGGATTTCTACAGGGCGCTGCTGGACAATGCCGCCAGACAGGCAGACAGCTTCAGCTGGGAAGAGACTTCGCTTCGCGCCTGGTCGGCTATGGCTTCGGCACCTGCCCGCGAGCAGCCCCTGGCACAGCCCCGCCGGCATCGCCCCCGCCTCGCCTACGTTTCGCCGCTGCCGCCGGAGCGCAGTGGTATCGCTGATTACAGCGCCGAACTCCTGCCCGAGCTCACGCGACACTATCGCGTCGACGTCGTGCTGCGTGAACCAGAGGCTCTTGCGGATGATTATATCCGCGCCTCTTGCGGCGTTCTGTCGACAGCCGCCTTCCGGGCGAATGCGCACAGCTACGATCGGGTGCTCTACCATTTTGGCAACTCGGTATTTCATGACCACATGTTCGGCCTGCTCTCGGAGATACCCGGCGTGGTCGTCCTGCACGACGTATTCCTATCCGGGATTCTCGCGTATTGCGAGTTCCAGGAGACGCGCCCGCATATGTGGGCAAGGGCTTTGCTGGACAGCCATGGCTACACCGCGGTACGCCAGCGATTCTCGGAGCCGGATGCCGCCAAGGAACGGTATCCCGCGAGCCTGTCGGTCATACAGGATGCCCTGGGCGTGATTGTCCACAGCGAGCACAGCCGCACGCTGATCGGGCGTTGGTATGGCACCGCGGCCCTGGATAAAACGGCTCAGGCCCCGCTACTGCGGGTCGCAGAAGCTGAGGTTCATCAGCAGGAGGCGCGCGAACGGCTGGGGCTGGCGGAAGACGCGCTGGTGGTCGCCACCTTCGGCATACTCGCGGGTACCAAGCTGAATCATCGTCTCCTTGACGCCTGGCTCGCTTCCACACTGGCAGACAACCCGAGTGCCCTGCTGGTTTTCGTCGGTGAGGCCGGCGGAGACTACGGGGAGAATATTGCTCGCCGGATTCAGCAGGCGGGGGCCGGTGACCGGATCAGGATCACGGGGTGGGCTGACAGGAGCGCCTACCGGGACTGGCTGACAGCGGCGGATATTGGCGTGCAATTGAGAACGGCTTCGCGCGGTGAGACGGCGGCATCGGTTCTTGACTGCATGAATTTTGAACTCGCGACGATCGTGAACGCCCACGGCAGTCTCGCGGAACTGGAGGCAGACGCGGTCTGGAAGCTGCCGGACGAATTTTCCGACGAAGAACTGATCGATGCCCTGGAAGTGCTGGCAGCATCGCCGGAACGCAGACTGTCACTGCGCACTAGCGCGCGGGAAATACTGCGCACCAGGCACGGTCCGCGACAATCTGCCCTCAGGTATGTGCAGCTCATCGAGGAGTACCACGCTCGCTCAGCCAGTCACTCATGGCAGTCGATGCAACGAATTGCAATGGCGGCAGATAGCGCAAGTATTGCCGACCTGGCCACCAGGCTGGCTCAGAATCACCCGCCTGTACCCCGGCTTTTCCAGTGCCTGCTGGACATCACCGGGCTTCTCGAGCAGCGTGGCAGCGCACCTGCATTGCATATCGTGCGATCCCTCCTGCTGGAACTACTGGACAATCCTCCCGAAGGATTTCGAATCGAGCCAGTCCTCGCTGTTTCGGAGCGAGGAGAATACCGCTATGCCCGACGCGACACCTGCAGGCTGCTCGATATCCCCTCGGGGTGGGCTGAAGACTGCGCGGTGGACGTGTGGCCTGGCGATGTCTTCCTGGGCCTGGGCCTCGACAAGCAGTCAGCCCTGAAGCAACGGCGCCTCTGGCAGGACTGGCGCGCGCGGGGTATCCAGGTTTCCCAACTCGTATTCAGCCCACAGGAAAGCGCATACCAGGGGGGGGCACCGATCGCGCACCCGCAGCTGGATACGCAATGGATTGATGCCTTGTCCTGCGCCAGTGTGATCATCGCGTCCAGCAGGTCGCTGGCGAGCGAAATTCAGAGCTGCGAAGTTTTCAACGGTTTGGAAGAGGCGGGATCGCCGACGATTGACTGGCTGAATTCCATCAACCAGCTTGAAGTTGCCGGCTCCGGCACCTGTTTTGGAGAGGTTGCCAGGGAGCTTTGGACGAAACTGCAAACAGGGTCGGACGGGAGCTGCTAATCCAGTGTGGCGGCAGCCTGCGCCGGCTGTCGTGCCCTGCCTTATTTGTCAGCTATCTCCGCCTGGGTGCGCCGGATATCCGCCTCCAGCATGGCCACACGCTGAGTCAGCCGCTGGTTACGCATTGCGATCCGTGAGCCTTCAATATCCATCAACAGCAATTTGACCACTAGCACGACAATCGCCAGCGTCAGCGCGAGCACTGGCGGGTAGGCGATACCCAGATGGTAGGCAAGAAAATCCGTCACTTCGGGAGCGACGCCGAGAAATGCGAACCCCACCGCAACGGTCAGCCAGCCGAAAGCGTGCCTTACGTGCAGCCGATCCTTGCGTACCAGCACCACGATCAGGACGGCTATCATCACGCCGACTATGCCGATCAATACTCGAAACATCTGCTCAACTACTTGCTCGCGCCCGCATTCACCCGGTACCGACGCCTGCGCCATTTCGTCAGGCCCAGCAGCAGAGTGTGGCACATGTAGTAGGCGACCGCGAGCCACGAACGGAAGATTCGCGAGTGCCCGCTGCGGCGATTGGCCATCTCCACCGGCACGCTCATCACCCTCAATCCGCTCGACATCAGCAGACCCAGCACACCAATGTCCTGGTAATCCAGATACGTCGCACGCCAGCTCGCAAGCAGGCGCATGGCGCTCTGGTCGTAAACACGGAAACCGGAGGTGAGATCTTCCAGTTGAATGCCCGAGGTGAGGCGAATCATCTTCCAGGCAATGCGTCGCGACCGCGACCCGCGATCGACACAGGCGCCAATCGACACCTGCGCGAGGCCATCCACAACAGGTTTTATCAACTGCGCCAGGTGTGCGGGGTCATGCTGGCCATCCGCATCCATGCTGATCACCAGTGTGTGGCCGTGGCGCAAGGCGTAGCGTATGCCGGTCTGGGTGGCGCCCCAGGCACCCAGTTGCACTGCTAGCGGCAGCACTATGGCGCCGTGCCTCGCCGCCTCGGCGGCCGTGCCGTCCGTGCTGCAGTCGTCGATGACGATAACCGGATAGTCGCAGTGCTGGCGGAGCCCCCGGATCACGTCGCCGATGGCCTCCACCTCATTGTGCGCCGGCATCACCACCGCGGGGCCAGCCGCCGGTACCGCGCGGGCCGGGCCCGGGGACTCCGCTGACGGCTGCACGCTCACACGCCGGTGTGCCGCGCAGGGAGCGGACTGCAGTATCTCATCGTAGATCGCGCTTACCCCGTCTGCAGATCGATTGATATGAAAACAGCTATTGAACCTCTGCCTGCCATTGTCACCCAGGCGTTTGCGCAAATCACGATTTTCCCGGAGCTGTCGCAAACATGCGGCCAGTGCCTCGGCATCCGCCGGCGGCGCCAGCAGGCCGGTCTCGCCTTCACTGACCACCCAGCCCGTACCGGAACCCTCTATTCGCGTAGCCAGCGTGGCGCGCCCGAGACTCATCGCCTCGAGCAGCACCAGCCCGAATGCTTCGGTGCGCTCAATGGAAGGCAGGCACAGACAGTGGCAGGCCGCGTACTGCGAAGCGAGTTCCCCGGCATCGAGGTATCCGTGAAAATGCACCCTCCCCTGCACGCCCAAGTCCTGGGCCAGGCGCCGGAGCTGCACATCCTGTTCACCGGTGCCGACCAGATGCAATTCCACATCGGGAACGCTGGCAACCGCGCGGATCAGGTAGTCGAAGCCCTTGTAATAGGTGAGCCGGCCCACGGCCAGCACGCGCAGCGGCATCTCGCCGGTATCTGCTGTCACTTCCTCCAGCGCCGGCAAAGGCTCAATGCCCAGCGGCACGATGCGACATTTCTGCCGGAACAACGCCAGCGGTTCGCTGCTTTCAAGATACGGTGGAGAGGTGGCGATCACCCTGGCGGCGCGCGCCAGCAGCCTGCGCTCAAAGGGCCGGTAAATTCTGTAGAACAGCCGCAGACCGAGGCTGTGTCGCGATGGCACTACATCCGACTGCCAATGCACAACCCAGGGAATCTGGCGCGCCCGCCTGGAAAAGAGCGCCCAGATAGCCGAGGGATTGGGCAGATGCAGGTGCAGGATATGCGGTTGTTCACTGCGCAGCATGCGAGCGAGCCAGAGTGGCAGCGTGGGGCTCAGGGGAGTAAATACCATGCGCGCCCAGACGGCGGCCCGGACCACGGTGACTCCGTTCTTACCCGCCGGCGAATCCTCGCGAGTACTGCGCAAACCCAGGCGCTCCTGGTGTACCAGCGCGCTGCATTGCATTCCCGCGCGAGCCTGGGCGCGACACAGGGCGTGCAGGTACGTCTCCATGCCGCCAACAGTCGGCGGGAAATACTTGCCCAGGTGCAGCACACGAATCGCCCGCGCGCTCTCGGGTTGCGGATCGGGGCCCGTCATTCGCGCGACGGCCCGAAGCGCAGGAACACGCCGGCTTCGGTGGCATCGATCACCGACACCGTCCGCCCGCTGCGACGTTGCAATGCCGCAGCGAGAGCTTGCGCTGAACTGTGTTGCGTGCCGGGTTCCGGATTCACCGGCGTGACCACCAGCGCGTAATCGGCCGTGAGCAATGGCGCCTCCGCGAGGGGGCCGGTGTGCGCAAAGCCCGGCGTGGGCAGGTAATGGTAGAGCGCCCGCCAGATCAGGAAATCGCTGTCTCCATTCTCGGAGAGCACCAGCACCGTATCGCCAGGATCGCGCATCAGCCCTTTGCTGGTCTGCACGCGCTGCAATAAATACTTCTCTCCGGTGGGCACGTCCAGGTAGGCACGGTCTCCCTGGCCATAAAAGGCGACTGTATCGCTGGCCTGTTGCAATCTGGACGTTGTCCACCGCACATCCAGGAGCAGCCACCCGGCAACACCAAGGGCGATGACCAACGCAACCGGGCTGGCCAACCGACGGCGCAGCATCCAGACAAACAGCACGCTGACCGCCAGCCAGACCGCCACTATCAAGGGCAGGTGCACAGCGGCATCGCTGGCGCCAACGAACAGGAAATTGGTCGAGGTCTGGCCCCAGCTCTCGTGGAAGGTCCAGTCGTGCCACAGGGTGCGCAAGCTTCCGCCCAGTGAGGACGGGGCCAGGATCAGGCTATCGACGTCGACTGTCTCTCCGGCTTCGCCAAACAATATCAGGCCCAGCTCAATCACCGTACCATGCCAACCCACCGACTCGCCCAGTTTGCTGCGAACGTAATCGCGGCTGGGGAACTCAATGGCCGAGACACGCTGCGGATCACTCGTCGTACGCCAGAAGAACCGCATGCGACGCTGGCTTTCCCGCTCGCTTCGCAGGCGTAGCTCCAGTACAGATAGCCTGGAGGAATCCAGCACCAGAGCGCCGCTGGACAACACCGCGATGCCGTTTTGAAAATCCGTCACGCGCACGCCGTCGCCGTGCTGCTCGCCACTGCCGGCAATAAGCCTGAGGTCGCCGCCATGCAAATTGAGCGGCTCCCGGTCCACGCCCGGCTGCGAGCCGTCCAGATACAGCAACAGACCCGCTATGGTCACGGCCAGCCCCGCCAGGGGTGCAAGCGACCAGTGCATCTTCCCGGACTCAGCTTCACCCGGGCGGGCCCGGGCGCACAGACGGTGAGCAACGAGTATCAGGGCAAACAGCAGCGCGGGCAGAACATGCAGGGGTACCCGGTTGATCGCGGTCCATTCCTCCGCCCACTGGCCGTGCTCCGTGAACTGGAAAATCGCCAGTTGCGTAGCCAGCAGCACGCACAGCAGGGCAACCAGCGCGCGGCGGGGCGCGCTCGGACGGGAGAAGGCCAGCGCAAGCAACGCCAGCGCCAACAGTGGCCAGAGCAGGTGCCAGCTATCGCCCTGCATGAAATTGGCGAGGTAATCATCCCACAGCTCAAGCCGGGCAAGGCCCATCTCGCCCAGTAGCGGCACATGCAGACGATCCCCGACAACGCCTATCTGCCCCAGGCCAGGCAGTTCAACACTGTGAATACCGGACAACGCGGCAATGCCGATGACGACACACCCCGCCAGCACCGCCGCACCCGCAATACGCGGCCAGCGCATCACGCCGCAGAGCAACGCGGCGGCAGCCAGCCAGACCACGCCTTCGTTCTTGACCGCCAAAGCGAAAATGACGAGGCATGCACCTAAAACAATTTTATAGCGCTCGCCGCGCACGCTCCCGGCGATAATTTCCACCAGACCGAAGCCGACGAAACCCATTATCCAGATATCGGCCATTCCGCCCAGGGACAAATGCGTGCTTAGCAACGGCGTTGAAACCAGCAGATAGCTGCCCAGCATCGCCAGCCAGGGCGGCAGATCCGCTTCACGACCCTGGCCGTAGAACGCCATCACCATGGCGATGCCCGCAAGCAGCACAGGGAAATTGACCAGCGAGTCATTCCACTGCCCCAGGGCGAGCGCCGACCACAGCGCCAGCACGGATGTAAACCCCGGATAACTGGCCCCGGGCGCATTGTAGAGAGCCGTGGGCGCCCCCTCGAGCCATGCCGCAGGTTCATCCAGGGGTATAAGGGCCCCCGCATAAAACCACGCCTTCGCGCGGTACAGCCAACTCGTCCACGCATCCCAGGGGAAAGTGGGCCGCCAGAGGATTTCGATCGCCACCAGCAGCAGGTGAAGCAGCGTCCACGCCGCGCACAACCAGAACAGGACGCGCAGCAGCGGCGACGAATCTGCACCCCCACCGGCAGACATCACCCACCCGGGTGTATCGCGCTTCAGGAACAGCAGCGCGCCGGGGATGCAACACAGCGCGGCGAGAGAAAGAATGGGCCAGAATGCGAGGCTATTGGTAGCGGCGTCATACAATGCCACAATGCCGTAAAGCGCCGCGTAGCCGAGGAAAAAACCGAGGCCCAACTGACGCAGAGTGCCGGCGCGCAACCCGCAACGCCCTTCCACACCGGCCAGCAGCAAATACCCACCCATCCAGGGGAGCAGCAGAGCCAGCGCTAGAGTGAAAATTTCCACGAACTAGAGAGGCGCTCGAATGTTTGGAGCCAACATGCTTTTTTCCCGCACTTCAGAGAGTCAAGGTGGCGATGTCAGGTTACTGCCAGGTATCAACCTGAAGCGCCCGGTGGCAGTGCACGTTCTGTTCCTGTACTTTCCCGACGCCTTGAAGAGCTGAGCCATCCGGTTATCCTTGTGACAGTGAGCATGACGATTGTCGACCAAAAGGAAAAACAGAACGGTTTGAGGGGTAAATGATAGACCGCTTTGGGAAGCAATGAAACTGCTGCTTGCCGGGCATTTGCGGGTGCCCCTGTCGAAGCTAATTTGATTAAATCCCGCTTCCCATTCCACTGCGCGGAAGATGCCGATGACCGACGCACATTCTCTGGCCGATGCTGTTGCACTGCACCGCGCCAACCGGCTGGATGAAGCCGAAGCCGGCTACCGCAAGGTGATTGCGGCCACGGGAAACCCGGATGCCATGCAGCTCCTCGCAACTCTCCTGCACCAGTCGGGCAACCCGCGAGAGGGCCTGACATGGCTTGAGCGCGCGCTGCGGCACTTTGGCGATCACGACGGGCTTGAATCGAACCGCGCCGCGATGCTGCTGGCTACCGGCCAGGCGGAATCAGCGCTGGCGGCCACCGAAAGCATTCTGCAACGCAACCCCACGCACGCAGGCGCAAGCAAGAACCGCCTGCTGGCACTGCGCGCACTCGGGCGCGACACCCGGGACCTGATGGAGAAAATACGCTGGTACGAACTGTACCAGGAAGCAGGCGGCAACGACCCGGGCGCGCGGCTGGATCACGCCAACGCCTTGCGCCGATCGGGGCAGGCCGAGCGCGCCCTCGCGTTGTTCCAGCAGGCCCGGGCAGAGCACCCGGATTCCCTGGACATCGCCAGCTCGACCCTCATCAGCGCCTGTTTCGACGCGACCCAGACCACTGAAACCCTCGCCACCCTCGCCCGGAGTATCGCCCCGCTCTACCCCGGCGAGCCGGCAACACTCCAGTGGAGCGGCGACTCACATGTGCTGGGTTTCTATTCTCCCCGATTTGCGGATGGCCCCATGGCGAGCCTGGTTCTGCCGGTGATGGAAGAACTGCAGCGGCGCGGCCTGCGCCTGGTGCTGTTCAGCCGCGGCTCCCTGGACGAGCCACAATCGAAACCTTTCAGGGAAGTCGCCGATGCGGTGCATGCGGTGGAATCTCTGGCCTATGAACAATTTGCGGCATTGGTGGAACGCGAGCGGGTGTCGGTGCTGTTCGACCTCTGCGGCCATTCCCCCGGCAACCGCCTGGCTGATTTCTGCCGCCGGCTGGCGCCCGTGCAGGCTTGCTGGGGCGACTGGTTCCTGACGACCGGCCTGCCGGGCTACGATCTCTACATCGGAGACGCCGTGACCAACCCGCCCGCCGAGGATCACTGTTTCAGCGAGCGGGTACTGCGACTGCCGGACGGGCGCTTCACCTACACGCCGCCTCCCCGTGTCGACGCGGAGCAATTCCCCACGCCGCAGGACCCGGTCTTCGCCAGCTTTAACCGGCTGGCCAAGCTGACCGAACCGACTCTCGACTGCTGGGCTGACATTCTGCGACGCGCCCCCGGGGCCACGCTGCTGCTCTGCTCCGACGGCCTCGAGTACGAGTCCGTGAGGCGCTTTACCACCCGACGCTTCGCTGAGCGGGGCGTTTCCGCTGAGCAGACCGAATACCTGCAATTCATGGATTACCCATCGCTGCTGGGGCACTATCGGCGCGTATCGGTGGCGCTGGACCCGTTCCCCTTCAACGGCTGTGTCACCACGTTTGACGCCCTCGCGATGGGCGTACCGGTAGTGGCTCTGCACGGCAACGCTCCGGTGGCGCGCCAGAGCGCCTCCATTCTCGAACACCTGCAACTGGGCGGGTGGGTGGCGCACAGCAAGGAAGAGTATGTGGAGCAGGCGCTGCGCTTGCTGGAACCGACAAACAACCGGGCAGCGCGACGGCAGCTCACGGGTGATGGAGCCAGCGACAGCTTTGACGTGGCGGGCTTTACAACGACACTACTGCAAGCGCTGGCTGAGGCCCGGTGATGAAGCAGACACATCCGCAGGAGCCTGCGGTTGCGCGCCCCCCAGGTGTGCCCTGAGAACCCTGTGCCGGTGAGCGAAGAAACGACGCACGAACCAGGCCACCAGGCGTGGCAGCATACGCGGCTGGAAAGTGAGTTCGTCTACCAGCACCAGCGCAGCGGGCTCCACGGGGCACGCGGTGATGAAACGTGCGTGGCGCCAAAGCCGCATCGACCCCATCGGAGATTGCTCTATAAAGCCGGTACCTGGCGTGAGTTCCAGCAGGCTCAGGTCGGAATAGTCCATGGGCAGAAACCCGAAAAGAAAAAGATAGCTCCGAAACAGGGGAACACCCGGTTCTATCTCAAAATCAGCCAACGACCGCATGTTCCCGGGGAATGTCATGCGCAACAGGGGCCGCATTTCGGCCGAAATGCCTTCAATCGAGGTAATCCACTCCCAGATGCGCTCGCGCGGGGCGAGCAGCCTGGATTCAAAACGCAGTGACACGTTGCGGTTCATCACAACTCCGCGCAGATGATTCCCATGAAATGCTGGCGCCCAGGCAAATACATTGCAAAAGGATCGTCACCAACCCGTAGCAATGGAAACACACTATACCCTGCTATACTTCCGAACAATCCCCCGTTATACATAGGCCGGCCTGTAGTACTTCGATTTTCCAGCGCCAGGACTCACTGCAGCATTGCCGAAGGATTGCTAGTTACCTGCAGCTCCGGCGATGGCGTAAAGGTGATAACAGACGTTTGGAACGAGAGCCAAATCTTCCTAGAATCAGGCGTTCTGAGCCATTGATCTATAAAGGCAGCGTTTTTTTCAATGAATCCGACAGAGTCGAACAACTGGCGCTTCTGCATCGCACCCATGATGGACTGTTTATATATCTTATATATATCAATAGGTTATACGGATGCCTGTGCATCGCGTGTGCAGCAGTAATTACTTGCAGAATTGGCCGGTGACTGGACCGACAGTTGCTTTGCTACTACTAAACAGTTGTTGGCGGTAATATCGCCATATCCCAACGCAAAAGAGCAATTCAAGTATGGCAATTGGTATGTATGCCGTGGGTACTCATGCAGTTGGTGCCCCCGGAGTAGATTTCGTTCAAGCAGCACAACAGGCCGTAGTGTCATCACCTTTACTGCCGGATGATGCAAAAATGGCAGTTAAAGACTTTCTGAAAGAGTCCTTCAAGGTGCTTTGGGACAACCTAGATCAATTGCTAGACATTAGCCCACCAGATCACTTACTCCGCTGGTGGGACATCGTTGTTGAAATTGTGAAAACCTTGATAACTTAATCTGAATATGTCGATAGTAGGAATAGCGCGGAGTGCTTGCTGTGGGAGCCATTAAAGACGTTGTAGATTTAACTACTCAGCGAGCAAATAGCGTGGAAGATCGGCGACAGGTGGTTGATAGCAATGGTTAGTTCAATCGATAGTTATTACACATATGAAGTTATCAGCATGCCGGGAAATTACTACGGGATGTCTTGGGTTATTACTGCCGCCACAGTGATCGACGATTTCAGTGGCTTCTGGGAGTACTTTATCTTGTCGAGAAGGGCATCCCATACCCTAGACTACCTGGTAGAAGAATCAGACTCTCTGGCGGAAGGACGCAAGCTGTCCTTAGAGTATTTGCATGAAATTGCCGGGCTGAACGCAGTGGCAATGTTGCAAGAGAGATTGGGTGAGCTTGTAGATGAATCAGGAGAGGATGATTTAAGTGGTCGATACAGGCCAAGATTGGGACCCCCGACACGATTTGAGCCGTTGCTTAAAATGTACCTTATTAGGGATTTTGAGACGGAGCGGGAGGTAGTTCACTCGAAAACCAAGTGCCAAAGCCTTAGGCACTTTCTCGAAACTCTGCGGAAGAATTGAATTACGTCTCCCAGTTCACCAGCGCCAACGCCTGATTAGGATCAACCCCAGCATTTTGGGCCTCAGCCAGTGCCCCTACAATTGCAGACAATGCCCTAGCTCTGCCCCCCGCATCGTATGCTAGTAACGCCCTCATGACGTCCAAGCTCACGGGTTGCCCCAGCTTGTCGGTTGCCTCCGCAGCGATTCCCGTTGCAATTGGTTGCAACGCCCATTGCGCTAGGTGTCGCTGTGCCTCGCGGATCAGCGGCCCGGTAGTGCTGGCATTCAGCATTGCGGGGAGTACCCCAAACACCATACAGATACTGTCACGCGCTGCCGACAATGACTCAGCGGTCATCGCCCGGCTAATGTCGGGGGTTACGTCTGAAGGCTTCCAGTCAGCTTGTGGGGCAGGACCACCCGCCGCTGTTACCGCCGTACTCTCTCTGAGTAACACCCGGCCACGTTTTCCACGGAATCCCGCACCTAGTTGTTCTAGGTCAGTCTGGGGAGATTCAGGGAAAGGCAAGACTTGAGTACCCAAGGGCATATTTTCGTATGCCTCCGCTAGCGAGGTTTCAATAGCGTGCAGCAGGTTGGCAGTAAGACTTGCACGGGACAGTGGGGCAGTCCCAGACCAAGGGCTATACGCATCTGCCCCAATCCTGAAATGTAAAACTTCAGGGGCAAGGGCAGTAACAGATTGCCCGCCGCCAGCCTCACCGATAGACAGACGATAGGCGCGGGGTTGCCCCATCCGGGTTGATAGCTCCCAATCACTTGCAGGAATCAACCGGGTTGGGGTCACGTATAGGACAGACTCACCACGCAGGGCAAGGCTACGCGCTACGATCCCCAACACATGCGGGGTCAGGTAATCAGTGCCTTTGACTTCGGCAATGCTCAAACCGTGTTCCCACAAGCTCACGCAGCTTTGTACAGTTGCGGTCAATTCTCCCAAACCGCTTTGACCAGAAATCCAGCTTTCACGCGCAGCCAGAATACTCGCCGTGTACCCGGTTCCACTTGATCGGGTTTCGGGCTTGTCTCGCTTCCAAAACTTCAGCTTCATACGCGACGCCACCCCCGGAGAAGGTCACCGGCACCGCTGTACTGCATAGCCTTGGCGACAAATGTCGGGGATCGCTCGATTGTTTCGTCCCAGCCATCGCCCATCTTCTGGGAAAAGCTAGAAGCCCCAGCCGGGACCGTCGATAGTTGGGCCTCGGTCATGTACGCAGCGAGTCGCCTGTAAGCCTCCACCACGCATTGAGGTACTTGCCCACCATCCTCGCCTAGAGTCCCTGTGATGCGATACACGCAGCTACGGGGCAGATAGAACCCCAGCGGGCTGGGTTCAGCCGTGACGCTTGTCCATGTTTTTGTGGCATCGTCCCACTGATCAATAACGATATTGCTCACCGGGCTTAAGTGCGGTCGCCAGTCCCCCGGACCCGCACAAGTCCAAACGCATTGGCGAGGGGTCCAACGATGACAGACGTAAGATTCCAGCCTTGCCCAGACGTGCGGGTCTGGTTTCTCCGCAGGCTCCGCAACACCATTGCCATCTAGCAGGATCAAGTCCGGGTATGTCTCCGGTTCAGCTTCCTCGAATTTCAACACTTGAACTTCGCTCATAGTCGCCACCGGTAACGGGCATTGGTGCAATTGATTTCACGCGGTGCAGTTGATTGCAACGCCCAATTCCTGGCCTCGACAGTGCTGTTCTTGTAGGCGGGGACACTTACGACACTGATTTCATACAAAATCACGTCTGACAGTTCCCGAATAATCGCCGTCCCTTCTTCTGGCGGTTCCTCAAATACCCGTTCAGCGTCTGGCACGGTCCTTTGTGGGGGCACCCTGAACCCAACACTAACACCACCGGCAAGCCCCGCACCGATCTGGGCGAGTGCGTCCCGTGCGTACTGCGTCTGTAAGATTTCCTCAGACAATGACGCCTCGAAATGCAGTGCCGCCCGGTCTTCCCAGAACTTCGCAGTCTTGGAAAGTTTCGAGGCCATCACGCGGTTAAAATCGTGTCCTACCAAAACCAAAATATCTTGGTCGGTTGCTTCAATCGAAAACTTGAAAGCGCCTTCTTTGAAGTACTCTTTTTTCGGACGGCCACCATTGCGCCCACCATCAGATAGCACGGCTTTGGATTTCGGCCCGGTAGGAAAGCTCCCGGCAATCACACGGGAGCCTCCCTTAGCGCGTACCTCAAGTTCGCCCGCTAGTCCGCCGTACAGCATCACTGCAAGCCAGCAATCAGGCCGATCTGTGCAGGGCGAGCAACGGTAATGTCTGTAGTCACGATCCCGGTCAGCACCAATTGCCCGGATTGCGCTTTGGTGAACGGGTCGCGGATCAGATCGACACCGCCCCAGATACCGACGAAAAACGGGGCAATACCGCCAACGCTGGTCGTCATGATCGCGCTGGATTCAGCAGGGGAACCAGTCGGTGCGGACAACGCATTGCCTGTGCTGATTACCGATCCAAACCGCGACACAACAAAGTCATACATCGTGCTTGCGCTGCCGGTTTCAAAAACAGCACCGTCTAGCGTGTTCAGCAGTTCATGCCGGAACAACAGGCGAATATCCGTAAAGGAGGTCGCGGCATTCCGGGTCAGGAACTCTACAGCAGCCGCACGGAACGCAGCATAGCTTGCAGGGCCAGATACGTCATTAACGTCAAAGCCGTAAGTGCCGACACCGGGAATAAGCCCCAGCGGTTCACCGCTAGAACCAGCACCGAGAAACGCCACACGATCCAGTTCAGTGCTGATAGCCGCATTCAGGTCACGCCGTACAGCAGCCTCTAGCGCAGCACCGGATTGCTTCAGTGCCTTGCGGCTCAGGGTCATTTGTGCGCCCATGTGGTAATCAGGGCTAAGTGCTTTGTCCACCGTGGTGTAAGCAGAGGCCGCGCCCACATTCGCCAATTCACCATCACCCCAGCCGACAACCGCACCGCCAGTAGCCACCGGCCATTCAATCTGCCCGCTGGTGATGTTGACCAACTGCCCACCCATGCGGCCCATGACCGACTGCGGGAACAAGCGATCAACAATAGGGCGAGTTTGGATCGGGTCGGGCGTGCCACTGGCGAGCGTTTCACCCGCCCTTTGCTCCAAGGCTTCAAGCGGGATCGGCAAGCCTTGATAACTGCCGTGGCTCCGCATCTCCTGCACAACCTCAAGAGTCTGGCCTGATAGCTGGGAACCATCATCAAGAGCCGCAGCAATTTGCCGTAGCTCGAAACCGGCGACAAGCTCCGCATACTCGCGGTCGCTACGGCCTTCCAGTTCCTGCCCAGCTTCGCGCCGTTCTTCATCCTCGCTCACCAGTGCAGCCCGGTAACGCTGTTCCGCCTGCCGGTACTCGGTATCAAGCGCCGACATTTTGCGGGTTTCGTCTTCGCTGGGGCTTTCATTAGCGGCGAGTGTCGCCAGTTCCTGCCGGATTTCACTCCGGCGCAATTCCAGTTTTTTGCTCAGTAACATTGTCACGTCCTCATTACTAATTCTTTCCAAGCCAGCCGCTCAGGCGGTAGCTCGCCATGTATTTCTGTTCTGGTTTTCATGCTGTGGTGTCTCCTGCACAACACCTGTAGGTTCTCGATTTCAAAACTCAAGTCCGGTCTTTCTCGAATTGGTACAACGTGATCGACTTCCAGATGTATTCGACTCCCACAGTTTGAGCATTCAAACGCGTTTTGTCTCAATACTTGATACCGCAGCGCCTTCCAGCGTTTTGTGCGATACACCGCAGCACCGTGACGCTTCCACTCACGCCCACGCATAACGCACCGGCTTTTGTTCGGGTATCGCTGATCGGCGGTCGCCTTCTGCCACTGCGAGAATCGCCGCGCTCGCTACGTCAATACGGGACAGGCTTTTCGCCTTAGAGAGTCGCTGATTCAGATTCGTATCAACTTCAATCACCGAATCCGCCGCTGCACTCCTAAATAGCAGCGAGGGCGCATACCGGATTTTCTGATCCAGCACCATGCCTCGATACCGAGATATATCCTCATGCCCAGAGAAGAACCCAAACCGCCGCCAGACAATCGGAACATTCAATCCAGCTAATGCCGCCCCTTCTTCGATCTGGCTGGCCTTGTACTTGTCAGAAACAAGACAGGCGATAACTTGCCCATGAACATGTGCGACCACCGCACCCAGCCACGCGGAAACCGGAATTGTTTTCTTGCCTATCTGGTGCAGTTCACCGCGCTTTGCCATCTGTAAATAGCGGTCGCCCACCTTGTCGCCTTGCCCTCTGGAGAGCAGGTCAGGTTCGCCCGGAAACCAGCCCATAACCTCCAGCCGCCCGGACTCAGGCCAGAAGTATGCAGCCGCCGCCATGCTTGCACTCTCGGCACTGTCGATCCCGACAATCAGCGGCCCTTGCCGAGCGGGTAAGTCTTCCGTTTCGCACGCCATATGTTCATCGACAGTCACCAGCACGCGCCGGGATTCATCCGCTACCCGCTGATTCAGGATCAACCAGCGGTGCTGTGTAAGATGACTGCCGCCACGCTCAAGTGCGCGTGCGCCATTGCGTAGCTGATCCTTCAATGGAATGCCTATCTTGTGCAGTGCCCCCGGATTCGCCGCTAGAATCGCCTCCTCACTATCTACAGGCATCGACATAGCTGCACGGAATTCCTTCACGTAGCAGCCCACGGGCGGGTTATCAATCCACTGAGAAAAGGAATGCAGGTCATCACTGGCAGACGTGGACAGCATCACGCACCGGCCTGATCGTTTAGCCATACCGGTCAACAAGGCAGATTCCAGAGCATCGCCTTTTTCCACCGGCCAGTGCCCGCGCTCATCCATCAGAACAAACGAGGGCGACATTCCCAGCGCACTACGGGCATCGGAGGCAACCACCATCAGGACATGCTCAGCGCCACCCGAATCGACATAAGAGATTTTCAGGCGAGGCGCACGGCGAATAGTGAAGCGTTTCTGTATCGCCGGGGGGAAGCCAGCAATTGTGCCAGCAACGTACTGGTACGCGATCTCGCCTTGTTGGAGCGTTCGGGCGGCAATGACAACCTCCCGCTTAGTCTGGCTGTCAATGATCCCCATCAGGGCGGCGAGCGCCATAGCGGAGCCTAAAGCGGTTTTGCCATTGCCTCTACCGAGACACAGAATCGCGATGTCCACATCATCAGCGAGAGCATGGCGAGCAAAGTCCACTTGGAAGGGCGCAGCGGTCGCAAGCTCTCCGCTCAGGGGTCCGGTAACAATGCGGCAGTGCCCCTCGAAGAACGCCAGAAAACGATCCCCACGGGGCATACCAGAGGCGCAGATTTCCTCTATGCCGAGGCTCACTCTGCCCCCTTGGAAGATTGAGAGGGGAGTAACCTACCCCCCCCGCTGCCGCCCTCGCTGGAGGTCGCGGCATTGGGACCATGTGCGCGTGCCTGGACTGGCCAGTTAATCTGCGGGTCATCAACCCAAAGCCTTTGACGCTCGTACGCCCCGCACGGGTCAACGAAGTGCGGGTCACGCCAGCCGGTGAGGTCAGGCCGCACTGGTGGTGGTTCCCACGATTCGGGATTTGGCCTTTCTTCAGGCGGTAGTCTTCCAGCGGTTAGCAGTTGCCGCAGCAGGTCTAGTGTATCCCGATCTATTTGCATCACCCCGGCACTGTACAACCTCCAAACAGCATCCGGGGGCGATTGCAATTAATGTCACCGGGTTTTTAGGAGAACCCCACCGCAATCATCAGTTCCCGGCCTTTTTCATCGCCCAATAGCGTTTTAGCTTCGCGGAACGTCTGTTGCCATGCCCGGTTTTCCGCTACGTCTGGTGGAAACCCTCGCGCTTGAAGCCGTTGCTGGTAGTCGCGCCAGATATTCTGGTAAGCCACGATCAGCGGTAGCGTAATTTCTGCCGGTATCGGTTCGGCTTGAATGATCGGGCCGGACGGATCGAAATCCGGGCAATCTGTTTCAACCCAACGGGCTGGTTTTTCGTTTTCGTTCATTTCTCAACCTCCTGTGAAATCAACATTGATAAACTAATTTCGCGGAACTTTTCTTTAAACCTTCTTCAGGAAAAATATGTTCCTTTCCTTCCTGAAAATATCTTTAAATATTTTCCTGTTTTTAATTCCGCGATTCTGAAGGAATCGCTGATTTCAGGTTCATGTTTATTGATAGGTTCAGTGATAGGTTCATAGTACGGAAGTATTCTTCCGCACCCCCCGGAAGTATTCTTCACAAACTGGGGTACCCCCCGGAAGTATTCTTCCGCATGTTGTGAAGTATTCTTCCGCATGGTCTGTCGCATTCTTTAATAATCAAAGTCCAGCTTCGCCTTCAGGGCTTCAAGATCAGGTGCGTTCAGATCAAGACAATGCACCCAGCGCAACATGAATTCGCGTGCGGTCAATCCATCCTTTTTGGCATCCTCCCGGAACGCTTCCTTCATTGCCTCAGGATCAGCAGCCCATTCCTCCAGCCGCGCCATCAGCTTTGCCTGTTCATCTTCTGGGCTCGGTTTTGGAATTTGGAGAGTGTACTTGTTGCTGGTTCGTCGCTTACCTTGGATGCGCTTTTCAGACGTAATCAAGCCCCGGTCTTCCAGCCTTCGAATATAAGTCCGTGCTTGCCGCGTCGATATGCAGAGAGTGCTGGAAATGGAAGCCAGTCCCGGCCAGCATTCATTCCGCTTGTTGGCGCGATCAGCGAGGATCATCAACACCGCATAGTCCCCCGGAGGCAGGTGCTGTTCGGATGCCCACTTCATGGCTTTGAAGCTCATAACGCACCCCCGGCAATGCAAGCAATTGCACGGGAAACGCTATATTTATAGGTGTTTCTGTAATTCTTTGATATACTACGCATGAATCAATTCCTCGTGCATGTCGATTTGGTTCAACTCCTGATGGACCCCTTGCCGTATCCCCTGAAGTGCGCGGCAAGGGGTTTTTTATTGCTTCTCTAGTTTCTGATCAATGAAAGCCATAACCCCGGCCAGCGGGTAGAAATAGCGGTTGCCAATTCTTATCCGTGGCGGCCCTGTCCTGCGGCGCTGCCACATTTCGCTGGTACTTTTCGTGATGGCACCGAGCGCCAGCATTTCCTCCTCTGGGACCAAACCCAACTTATCGAGGAGTGCCTGGCTCGGCTCAGCGTGACCGGTCAGAACACTATCGCTCTTGACCGTGGGGGCGATATTTTCAATTACCTGATTCATTTTTGAGCCTCATTAGTTAAGGCCCGTGCTGCGGACAGAGGGAGACCGTCAACACAAGCAAATGTGTTTCCTGAGCCTCTCCCTAGATAAAACCGCTAGCAGGTGGGGACAGCTTTAGCTGTGGCTAACGGTTGCTCGTTCGCCCCGCGTGCTTCGGGGCGTATGCGCACAGTGTACTTCTGGTATTAAACGAGTGCAATACTAATCGCACAATATGCTTTGTTTTAAGGGGTTTCCGGTTAGTTTGTCAATTCCTTTACTCGTGCCAGAACATCATCGGCGGTTAATTGTGTGTAGCGCCGGAGCATCTTCCAGTCCCGATGTCCTGAACAAATAGACACAAGCTCAATCGGGAGTCCAAGCTTAAAAAGATTTGTGATTCCTGCATGGCGCAAATCGTGGAATCTCAGATTATTGATTTTCAGGCGGGTAGTAGTTCGAGTGAATGCTGCACTCATCGACCTGGAGTTGTACGGAAATATTCGTCCCGTGGGATTTTCCCTATCGCCCCTTCTGGCCTGAACGATGTCCCATGCCTTGCCAATCAGGGGCACCATCATGTCATTACCTTGCTTCTCTGTAGGATGCTTACGGTCACGGATGATCACCGTCTGCCGCGCCCAATCCACATCCTCAAATCGAATTCGTGTAATTTCAGCTTGCCGCATGGCTGTGCTAATCGCAAATTCGACAAGTTCCGCCATTGGAATCAGTTGCTTTGGCTGGGTTGCCCAGTACTCTCGTAGACGATCAATCTCCACATCCGTAGGTATCCTGTCCCGCTCATTGCTTCGCGTCTTATGGCCCGCATGACTCAGTGCGGAGCGCACCTCCCTACAAATGTCACCAGTGGTATCCAATCCACGTGAGTATCGTGCCCAGTCGAGGACTTTTCCCAGCGTGCTTAGATAGCCAGCCAGCGTCACGGCTTTGGTACCTCCTACCAGCTTTCCATCGACCCATTGTTGGATGTGCGCCCGAGATAGTTTTGAAAGCTTTACGTGCCCCAAGTCAACCCGCCATGCGGCAAGGTAATTGCCCCAGCTTCGCCCTCGTGCGGGTGTGGTCTTCTGGTATTCGTCGATTAGCTCCGCTAATGATCCAGATGGACTGATCAGCCCCGCGTCACTCTGATCAATCTGCGCCTCAATCTTGGTCGCCCATGCGTGAGCATCCCGCTTTAGCTTGAAAGTCTTTGCCCGGTATAATCCTATTTTTCGGACTTGCGCCCGCCAATTGCCGCTTTGTAGTTTCGTGTATGTGGCCATGTGTGCAATTCCTGTGGCACGTTTGATATACGAATAGTACCAGCTCGGCACCAGTGTGTGCACTGTATGTGCACTAATACATGCACACGCCGGTATTTAGGAGTTAAATGTCCAATAAAATCAATAGGTTATTCTCGATTGCGCCGATGATGGACTGGTCGGATCGCAATTGCCGGTTCTTCTGGCGACTGCTCACCCGCCGCGCCCTGCTGTACACGGAGATGGTCACTACCGGAGCGTTGATTCACGGCGACCGTGAGCGGTTTTTGCACTACAACCGCGAGGAGCATCCGGTGGCGCTGCAGCTCGGCGGCTCTGATTCCAGCGAGCTTGCGCGCTGCGCCCGCTGGGCCCAGGAATGGGGCTACGATGAAGTCAACCTGAACTGCGGCTGCCCGTCTGACCGGGTGCAGTCGGGCATGTTCGGTGCCTGCCTGATGGGCGAGCCGGCACTGGTTGCCGATGGTGTGAAAGCCATGCGCGACGCCTGCAGTATCCCTGTCACCGTGAAGCACCGCATCGGTATAGATGCCATGGAAAGCTATGCGGAACTCGCCGACTTCGTGGGCACCATCGCCACCGCCGGCTGCGAGGTGTTCATCGTGCACGCGCGCAAGGCCTGGCTGCAGGGGCTCTCCCCCAGGGAGAACCGCGAGATTCCGCCACTGAATTACCCCTGGGTCTACCGTCTGAAGCAGGATTTCCCGGAACTCACCATCGTCATCAACGGGGGCATACAATCACTCGGGGAGTGCGAAGCACACCTGCAACAGGTAGACGGGGTGATGCTCGGGCGCGAGGCCTACCAGAACCCGTGGATGCTCGCAGATGTAGACCGGCGGCTGTTCTCGGTAGACAATCCCGCGCACTCACGCGATGATGTAATTGCGGCGCTTTTGCCCTACTGCGATCAGGCACTGGCACAGGGAGGGCGTCTCAACCACATCACGCGCCACATTTTGGGTTTGTACCAGGGCTTGCCGGGAGCGCGAAAATTCCGGCGCCACCTGAGTGAAAACGCGTTTCGCGATGGCGCCGATTCCGGCGTGCTGCGCTCAGCCCAGCTTCTGGTTGCCGAAGCCACTGCAGCGACGCACCACCGGCTGACCGAACGGGGATAAGCGCTGCGGCATCGTCACACTTCAACTGGCTAAAAACGGGGAGGGGGAACAATGATTGGCGCGCTCAAGGCACTGTTTGAGACACCGGCGAATGAAGATCCCGGTCAGCGCGAGCAGCGCATTCGCCTTGCAGCCGCCGCGCTGCTGATTGAAACCGCGCGTGCCGATTTCACTCAGGACGCTGCGGAACAGGCTGCACTGGAGAGGCTGCTAACGCAAACGCTCGCGCTGGATCCCGCCGAGATCAGGGCACTGATTGCGGATGCCGAGAGCCGGGTAGACGAGGCCACGTCCCTGTACGAATTCACCCGCGTGATCAACGACCACTACAGCGCGGAGCAGAAACTTCAGTTGATCGATTCAATGTGGTCGGTTGCCTTTGCGGACGGGAATCTCGATAAATACGAAGAACACCTCATTCGCCAGGTGGCTGAACTCACCTACGTGCCGCACCCGGACTACATACGCAGCAAACTGGCCGCGCAGGGCTGATCAGCCAGAGCCCAGCGCAGCCAGCAGGTCTTTGAAGCGCGCCCGGTTTTCGTCGGAAAGTTCCATGAGAACCTTGTGCGCTTCTATCACTTTTTCCCGAACCTCATCTTCATCGCCACGGACCATGGGAATCTCGGCGATATTCTCCGGATTGCTGCAGGCTTCCTCGTGCAGCTCAAACAACTTGTCGAAGCCCATGCTTTTCAGCAGGCGAACGATGCTCGGATCACAGGAATAGATAGCGGGCTCAAAGCCGAACTTCTCTTTCACCTCCAGCGCCAGCTTGGCGAGCAGGCCCAGCGTGGTACTGTCTACACCTTCGGCATCGCACAGATCTACCCAGACGCTGGTAAATTGCGGATCGCTGTACATTTTCTGAAAGTAATCATCAATGGTCGTGCACAGCGTCAGGCGCACATCGCCCACGAATCGAATCACATAGGCGCCGTTGTGGCTGGCTGCGAGAATTCGGCCTTCCTGCATCTCAACTCCGCATTAAAAGCGTTTCATCAGCGTTTCATCAAGAACAGCGCCGCTATATCGTCGGGCGCCATCTCAACGTGATCCAGGCCGAGGCGCGTGACGAGCTCGTTCGGCGAATCAGCACTGGATTCAAACACTTCAAGAAAATAGGCTTCTTTATCTATCAGATTTTTTGGTGGCAGTATCTCGAGGATGCCATCGGAAAACAGTGCCAGCATGAAACTGTCTGGAAGGGCGATCTCAAACTCGTTGTAAGAGCCCTCTTCCACGAGGCCCACGGCCGAACCTTCGCCAGGCAGATAACGCGCGCCCTCGGATGACACCAGCACAGGCAACGGCAGATGCCCGGCAACACTGTAGCGCAGCGTGTTGTTCCGCATGTCCAGCAGTCCCACCACCATGGTGGCGAACTTGCCCACCTCGAGATCCATCAGCTCGCGGTTGGCCCGCTCCAGCATCTGCGTCGGGCTCATAATGGTGTGGTCGTCGCGCCGCAGGAGATCCGAGCGTTTGCGCGCAAACACGTTCTTGATCAACACCGTGGCAAACGCCGACGAGCTGCCATGCCCGGAAACGTCCGCCATGAAAAAGATTACGTGGTGCTCTCCCACCGTGAAATAGTCAGTGAAATCGCCGCTGAGATACAGCGAGGGAATCACCGTATGGCTGAATACGTAATCGTTCAACACCAGGGGCGTGGTCGGCAACATGCGCATCTGCACCTGTCGGCCCGCCTGTTGATCCTGTTCCAGCAACTTGACTGTGCCCCGCAGCTCGATATTGGTAGCCTCGAGCCGTTGGCGGGATTCACGCAATTGCCGGCCGAGCTGCCGGTGACGCACGCAACGCCGGATAGACCGCAACAGAGCTTCCCGGTCCGCCACCGGGCGCGGGAAAAAATCGTGCGCGCCCAGGCGCAGCGCGGTCATCATGTGATCCACATCAGCCACTTCGCTGAATAAAATCGCCGGCACCTGAACGTCCATTTCCCGCAACTTGTGGCGCGCCTCTTCCCAGGCGACACCCTGCAGGTCCAGTTCGCACAGGATGACATCGAATTTACTGCCGGCGCCCAGCGAAAAATCGCTTTTGCCGATCACATCCGTTACCACCTGAACGTCAAAACCGGAAGCTTGAAGAAAGTCGGCCATCTCCTGCGCGCGATCAGGCTGATCGTCAACTATCAGTAGGTTACCGTTTGAGGCCATCCTGGGAGACTTTGAAAGAGGAATGGTGGTGACACTACGCCCATCACAGAGCTCGGGCAACCGGGTCACGCGGGCTTTCGGCAGGATTTTACAAAGTTATGCGTACGCGTGCACATTCGTCGCAAAAACCGGGAAACTACCATCAAAATTCTTCGAACTCCCCGCCTTCTTCAAAGTCGGAAAAGGAGTCGTCCACCTCTCCATTATTCAGAAAAGCCTCGCGCCGGCTGAGGTAGGCCTGACGCAGGAAAATGTACTTGTCGCCGGATATGAGCTCGTCGGCGCGCAGCAGACGGGCGCGTATGTCGATGGTCTCCGCGCCCAGGAAACCCCAGTTGAAAGCGCGCTCATCAGACAACGAGGGCAAAGTGAAATAGCTGTCAACCAATACGCCGGTTCCGCTGCGCACGGTGCGCGGCCCCACTACCGGCACCACAAGATAAGGCCCGGCATCCAGGCCCCACACCGACAGCGTCTGGCCGAAATCCGCCGGCCGGTGATCAACGCCCATGCTGGAGGCAACGTCCAGGAAACCGCCGAGGCCAATGGTGGTGTTGATCAACAGCCGGCCCAGGCCATGAATTGTATTTTCCACCCTGCCCTGGAGTATCGAGTTAAGAATGGTATTGAATTCGTAGATATTGCGGATGAAATTGGTTACGCCACGCTCAACCGGATCCGGCGTCACAAACCGGTATGCCTGCGCCACAGGCTTGAGCGCGTATTTGTCCAGGTTCTCGTTAAACACAAAAACCTTGCGATTCAGTGGTTCCCAGGGGTCGATCTGGTAGGCCTGACTCTGTTGCCAAAGGGGAACAGCCTCCTCCACTGGCACGGGTTGCTGTTCGGCACGCGCGTGAACTGACACAAGTGCAACCAGCAAAACAATAAGGCGAAAGAGGACCATGTCCGGGACCGGATGTCAGTCAAGATTGCGCATGGTACGCCTGCCCGGTGAGCCAATCAACCATGCAGGGTTCTCGCGCTCAGGGAGTTGTGACCAGCACCACAGACTCGGCGACCAAATGCTCGTACTGCTGTAGTCCAAAATCGCGAATGGAATCCAGGGGCACGCCCATTTCCTGCGCAAGCACTGCGAGCAATGCTGTCGAGCTTTGCGTCTGGTTGGCCGCCACCAGTTCCAGCAAGCGAGCCGTGGCGGCATTCACCTCCATAAAACGCACGCTGTCGCTGCGATCGCGGTAGACCACGATATAGGTTGGCCCATCGGCCTCGAGGGGCCGGAAGTTGCTGCCGATACGGTGAACCGGAAACTGGTACGCCAGCGACCAGGCCAGTGGCGACAGGCCGGGCACGGCATCCGCGATGTCGGCACAGGCGACGGATGCGGGCAGCTCCTCCTCGGATACCGTCAGAGCGAGCTCCACCCATTCATAGTGTGCGAGCTCGGTCATAAAGGGGGGGTCCACCGGGCGCATCTCATGCACGCGCAGGAGGTACTGTAAAAATTCCTGGCTGATCTCCAGAAAGTAGGGCGAGTGACAGCGGTGCCTCTGCATGAAACTGCGCACCAGCTGTTCCCAGTCTTGTGCTGAATACAGGCTGTGCAATACCGGGAATCCACTGCTGATGAAACTCTCGATATTGTTGTAAACCAGATCTTCGTAGATCTTGAGCCGTCGCGCTTCCACCCCCGCCGGCGGCGCTTCGCCCACCGGGTCACGCAGGTAGCGCGCCATACGCATCTGGCTGTCCCTGAGAGCTGATTCCGCCATCAGTTGGCCAGCGCCTCTTCCGGTTCGGCAAGCGCAGCACCCTGCAGGTTTCGCACCTGCGCCACCTCGGCCAGTAGACTTTCGAGAGGCGGCAGATTGAAATCGCGCTCCAGCAGGGTCGGCAGCGGGCCAACTCGCTGGTAGGCCTGCGCCAGTAATTCCCATACCGGGTCGATCACATCCGCGCCGTGCGTGTCGATCTTCAGGTCGTCCGCTTCGTTGTAGTGTCCTGCAATGTGGATATACCGCGCCCGCTCCAGCGGTAACGCATCGAGAAATTCGAGGGGGTCGTACCGATGATTGATGCTGTTGACGTAGATGTTGTTCACGTCCAGCAACAGCTCGCAGTCGCTCTCTTGCAGTACTGCGCGAATGAATTCCGCTTCCGTGAGATCGGCGTGGGGCTGCGCATAGTAGGAGGCGTTCTCCAGCGCAATGGGACGGCCGATAATGTCCTGTACCTGGCGCACGCGCGCCGCCACGTAATGCACCGCCTCCTGCGTGAAAGGTATCGGCAACAGATCGTACAGATGCCCTTCCGCCGCGCAGTAGGTCAGGTGTTCACTGTAGATGGGCACATCGTACGCATCAATCAGCTCGCGAACAGCCGCAACCAGCGTTGTATCAATGGGGTCAGGCCCACCGATATCCAGCGACAACCCATGCAGGGCCAGCGGATAGCGTTCGGCCAGCTCACGAAACTGCCTGCGAAAGCGGCCACCCACGCCGATCCAGTTTTCCGGCGCCGCCTCTAAAAAGTCTACCGCTCCCTGGTCCATTGATAGCAGCGGGCCCATAAGGGCCCGCCGCAAACCGAGACCCGCTCCCTGGATCTCCCGTCGATCAGGCGGCATGCCTAGCCGCCGCACTTACCTTCGCCACACTTGCCTTCACCGGCGGCTTTCGCGTCGGCGGGTGCGCCTTCGCCATCATCCTTGCCTTCGCCACATTTGCCTTCGCCGCATTTACCTTCGCCGTCGGCTTTATGGTCTTCCTTGCCTTCACCACACTTGCCTTCGCCGCACTTGCCTTCGTCCTCACCTTTTTCCGCACCACATTTACCTTCGCCACAGCCCCCTTCCTTGTGCGCGCCGTAATTCGGCAGGTCGTAGCCTCCGCTGAGTTGTTGCGCTGAAAACGGGTTGCTGGCTGCGGATGCCAATGGTACTACCGATGATGCCAGAAATGCCGCGCCCAGAGCCGCCGCGAGAGGTTTCTTGATATTCGCCATGATAGTCTTCCTGTGGTTGTCAGAGTTGTCGTTTTCAATTAACCGAAGTGTGCCAGCGACCTTGGCCCCTTTTACACCTGGGTGTCTGCTAGGACACAGCATCAACACAATAGTTTCAAAGCCCTGGTAATTCCAGGGAGCTGCGCCACCCCTTGAAGCCCTGCTAGTCGTGGGGGTTTTCTTCCAGCCACTGCTCTACCTCCTGCCACTGCTCCTGCAGGCGCTTGGAAGACACCGCCTTGCGCGTGCCAAGATTCTGCGCGAACAGGGAGACGCGCAATTCTTCCAGCATCCAGCGATAGGCGCGCGCGGCCGGGCAGAGCAACAACAGTGCGGGACGCCGCCCTAGCGCGTGTCTGAGCAACTCTTCAAGCGGCTCCAGCATGAGCATGGATTTGCGGTCTTTCTCATACTGCCCGGCGAGGCGCTCCAGCCGGGTTCGCAACGCCTTCATGTAGCGCGGATACTGCGCCAGCCATTCACCGGGCGTATCACGCTGAAAGCCGGCGCCGAACAGCCCGGCTAGCTGGCGCTCGACATCCGCCCGCGTAGCAGCCCATTCGCGTTGCTCCAGCGCCGCAAGCCGTGCGCGAATTTCGCCCAGCACGCCGAGTGTCGTCAGCAGATGCGTTTCCAGTTCATTCGCGCATGCCACGACTTTCCCGCTGCCCTGCTGCAGCCGCTGGTTGAACGCGTCCCGGCTGAAGGGCAGCTCGCTGTCCAGCTGCGTGGCTGCCACGAAGGCGGCGTCTATCAAATCCTCAAGCAATGCGATGCGCTCGAAACCCGCGCGCGCCAGCAACAGGTTCGCCTCATTGCCGCGCAGTAACTGCTTGCGCAATTCGCGCAGCAGGCGCGCGGAACGCAGACGCATCAGGCGCAACACGCCGAGCCGATGCGACACCTGTGCCGCGCCCGTATAATCCCGCAATTCAATTGCCACACTGTCGCCGCGATCAACCAATGCGGGCCAGGCCACGATATCCACCCCCGCCTGCCGGAAGCGCCACTCTCGGGGGAGCGTATCGAAGTCCCAGTCGAGCAGGCCCTCCCGCGCGGGTGAGGCCTGTTCCGCTGCGCCGATGCTCTGTCGCGTATCCTCCCGAAAACGACGGATCAGCGCCGCAAGGTCGCGCCCCTGCTCGAGCAACTTGCCCCGGGCATCCACCACCCGCACATTCATGCGGTAGTAGTCGTCCAGCTTTTGTACATTCCAATCATCCCGCGAGAGTGAAATACCACCGAGTCGAGAGAGCACCAGCGCCAGCGCTTCCAGCAGGTCCACGTCGCCCGGTACGAGGTCCGCCAGCGCCCTGTCGACAAAATCCGGTGCCGGCACCAGGTGCTTGCGCTTGTCTTTTGGCAGCCCCTTCACCAGCGCAATGCATTTCTCGCGCAGCAGTCCGGGCACCAGCCAGTCGAACAGTCTGCGCGGTACGCGATTGAGCAAACCCACGGGAACTGTCACCGAGACACCATCGGTGTCGCCGCCCGGCTCGAAGGTATAGCTCAAGGGCAGGCGCATATCCGCAAAGACGAGATGATCGGGAAACTGCGCGTCGAGATCGGCGCCCGGATCTACCGCGCACACGGTGTCGCGGTCCATGCGCAGCAACGCCGCGGCCCCCTTGTCACGTTTTAGCCAGGCCAGCAGGCGGCGCGCGGTAATTATTTCCGCCGGGATTCGCGCGTCATAAAACTCGAACTGCACTTCCTCCGAGGCAAGAATGTCGCGCCTGCGGGTGCGCGATTCCAGTTCCTCCAGCTCGCGCACGAGCCCCTGGTTATGTCGCAGGAACGCCGGTGGCTGGCGAAAATGCCCGGCAATCAGGCCCTCGCGTATCAGCAGTTCGCGGCTCGCAACAGGGTCGATCGGCCCGTAGTGCACCGGGTTCCTCTCCACCAGCGTCAACCCGTACAGTGTAATCCGCTCGAAGGCCACCGCCTGTCCGGTGCGGGCTCGCCAGTGCGGCTCATAATAATGATGCTTGAGGAGTTTCGGATTGATATCCAGCGCCCAGCGCGGCTCTACCGCCGCCACCTCGCGGGCGTACACGCGCGAGGTTTCCACGATTTCCGCCGCCACGATCCACGGGTGTTTCTTTTTTGCCTGGCCTGAACCCGGAAACACGTACAGACGCCGATTGCGGGCGCCGAGATACTCCCTGCCCTCCTGCCGCTGCGCCAGGTTGCCGAGCAGCCCGCTGAGCAGTGCACAGTGCACGGCGCGATAATTCTCTTCCTCCGGCAGCACGGCCGTCACCCGCACATTCTGCTGCCGACAGGCGATACTGAGCTGCGCGTGCACGTCCCGCCATTCCCGCAGGCGCGTGTAAGACAGGAACTCCTGCTGGCAGAGTTTCCGCAGGCGGTTCTGGCTGAGCGCCTGTCGCTGTTGTTCGTAATAGCGCCAGAGATTGATCCAGACGAGAAAATCCGACCGTCCGTGCTGGAATCTCGCGTGCGCCTGATCCGCCTGGCTGCGCTTTTCAGCGGGTCGCTCGCGCGGGTCCTGCACACTGAGGGCGCTGGCTATCACCAGTACCGCTTCGAGACAGCCCCGCGTCGACCCTTCCAGCACCATGCGCGCCAGCCGCGGATCCACCGGGAAACGCGCCATACGTCTGCCGGTGGGAGTCAGCTCCCCGGCGGCGTCCACGGCACCCAGTTCCTCCAGTAATTTGTACCCATCGCGAATCAGGCGGCCGTCCGGTGGGTCGACAAAAGGAAACTCCTCCACTTCCCCCAGACCCAGCGACAACATCTGCAGTATCACGGATGCCAGGTTGGTGCGCTGAATCTCGGGGTCGGTAAATTCCGGGCGTGTGGCGTAATCGGCCTCGCTGAACAGCCGTAGACACACACCGGGCGCCTCACGCCCGCAGCGCCCACGACGCTGATCGGCACTCGCTTGCGATACCGGCTCCACGGGCAGGCGCTGCAAGCGCGAGCGATGGCTGTAGCGGCTGAGCCGCGCCACACCCGGATCAATAACATAGCGAATGCCCGGCACGGTGAGCGATGTCTCGGCCACATTGGTCGCCAGCACTACCCGCAGTCGCGCGCGCCGCCGGGCGCCCTCGAATACGCGGTTCTGCTCGGTCTGCGACAGACGCGCGTACAACGGCAATACGTCCACGCTGTCACTGCGTCTGAGTATTTGCGCCAGCTCCCGAATCTCCCGTTCACCGGGCAGAAACACCAGCACATCGCCGCGCTGGCCGTAGTCGCCTGCAGCAATGGCATCAACCAGGCTGACGATACGCTCCGCCGGTTCTTCGTCGGCTTCTCCCTCACTGCCCAGATAGTGCGTCTCCACCGGGTAGGACCGGCCCGAAACCTCGATCACCGGCGCATCATCGAAATGGCGTGAAAAGCGCTCCACGTCAATCGTCGCCGAGGTGACAATCACCTTGAGGTCCGGCCGGCGCGGCAGCAAACGCTTGAGGTAACCCAGAAGGAAATCGATATTCAGGCTGCGCTCGTGCGCTTCATCAATGATCAGGGTGTCGTACCGACTCAGCAGGCGGTCCTGCTGCATGTCGTTGAGCAGAATGCCATCGGTCATCAACTTGATGGCCGTATTCCCGGAGGTCTGGTCGCTGAAGCGCACCCGATAACCTACCAGCCCACCCACGGCAACGCCCAACTCGCCAGCAATGCGGGCCGCCACGGTGCGCGCCGCCAGCCTGCGTGGCTGCGTGTGGCCGATCAGTCCGTTGCTGCCGCGCCCGAGTTCCAGGCAGATCTTGGGAAGCTGGGTCGTTTTGCCCGAGCCGGTTTCACCCGCGACAATGACAACCGGGTGGGCCGCTATCGCCGCCGCGATTTCCTGTCGCCGGGCCGCGACGGGCAGGTCTTCGGGGTAGCTAATCGCCGGCGGGACAGTGGCTTCCCCGCAGGAATCCGACATGCTTTACATCCTGTTTAGCGAAGACAGCCTATACCAGCGTCTGGTTCAGCCGGCCGCCCGCTCCTGAAACTGCGCGGGATCGAGGTACATCAGGCGCACCACCATCACCTCGCCGTTCGGGTGCGGTTCGCTGCCGAGCACCAGCACATTGGGCTGATCATCTTCCAGCGTGGCGCCGGTGATGCCGAAGATCAAGGCATCCTCGCGCCCGGCGGCGGAGAACACCGTCACCGGCTTTTCCGCTTTCAGGTGGGCGGCAATGTTGGCAATGAGCGTTTCGAGACTGGCCCGAAACGCGCCAAAGTTCAACCGGCCGCGGAACTCGCTGGCATCGAGCGCGAGCGCGAAACGCGCGGTCGATTGATCCTCCAGTTCCACACTGTTCAGCGCCACGGTGCGACCTTCGGCAAGCTCGCGATAAAGCTGCTTGGCGGCGGTGCGCGTGGGCGCGAGCAGGGCACGCTGCAGCAGGTTCGCGGCGATCAGCAGAAACCTGTCATGCGGCATTGAATGGGTTTGCAGTTGCGCCATGGCGACCTCGACGATTCGGGGCCGCCAGTCTACTGGCAGTCGCCCGGGGGGGCAACGCAGCCGCGCATCACGGCGGGCGGACGCCGCCGCACTAATGTGTCTTTTCCTCACTTCCTGCTGGTTGACACGCGAACCGCTCTGCTATGCTTGGGAGTGTTATCGGACACTCATGTTTCTGGATATTTTGCGTTTTCTACAGATTTACAGGCAGTTTCACGGGTCGTGTCGGCGGCAACAGCGCTGGCTCCGGGCCGCCCTGTGCGCGTCGATGCTGCCGATGGTACTGACGGCGCCACTGGCGCTCGCGCAGTCGGAAGAAAAGACCCTCCGTTTGCAGGCGCTGGGAGCCGAGCGCGAGCTGCTCAGCCTGGAGTTGGAGCAGTACCAGAAAACTCTGGAAATCCTGCAAACAGGCAATACCCCGCCGGAACAGAGCAGCAACCCCGCCGTGCGTAAACTGGCCGGGGAAGTGGTGCATCTCAAGGAACGCCTGATCGCCATCGCGCGGCAGGAAGTGACTCTGCTGCAGCAGCAAATCACCGAGGCGCGCTCGCGCCAGCAGGCGGTAGCCTCGGCAACCACGCGCACGGGCGCCGCTGCCCGGCAAGCCGCGCGCGACGCCGACCCAACTGAGCCAGCCGCGACGCACCCGCGAGGCATGGAAAGCAAACCGCTGCGCCTGTCGGGCGTGGATTACACGCAGGCACACGAGGCGGAAAAAGTGGAGCGCCTGCACGAATTACTGGAAACCTATCACGCGGAAGTTCAGGAGGCCTCGCGCACCCTGCCCACGGAAGACGAGCTCGAGCGCCGTGAAACCGCCCGGCGCGACGCGGAAAGGCTTGCGAGAATTCCCTTCAGCGCCGACAAGGTGCGCCTCAGCGGCTCCGAGGGCAGCACGGCGCTGGCGATTATCAGCGAACGCCTGTCCGACCCTCAAATCGCCGAAAGCCGCCGCGATATCGCACTCATCTGCGTGATAAAAACGCGCCTGTTTGGCGAGCTGGTAGGCAGTGAAAACCGCAGCCTCAAGCCGGTCGGCAAGAATCACTATGTAGCCCGGGTGCGCCTGCAGCCTGGCGATACCACATTGAGCATTCAGGGCAACCAGTGGACACTGCGGTTGCCGGACAACGCCAGCGGGCAGGATTTCCTGCTCACCCTGTATCGTCCGCCGCAGGATTCTCCGGTATTGCACGTGTTCGCCGTCGACGACCTGCTCGCACTGGATCAGCCACATGTTCCCGCCTGGCTGCCGGACGATTTGAAGATTCGCTCCCGATCCGGATGAAGCGGGAGGGCGCCGTGCTCAGGCCGCTGGACACTGCGTCCCTGTACTGGAGCGATGGCGGCACACCTTTCTCCACCACCTTTGACGATGTCTATTTCAGTGCAGAGGATGGTCCTGCAGAGGGCCGCTATACCTTTCTCGCCGGCAACCAGCTTCCCGAGCGCTGGGGAACACACAAAGCCCCGCACTTTTGCATCACGGAAACGGGTTTTGGCACCGGCCTCAATTTCCTGCTCACCTGGCAGGCCTGGCGTGAATGCACAAGGCCGGTTCCCGACCTGCATTTTGTCTCGGTGGAGAGCTTCCCCCTGCGGGCAACGGATCTCGAGCGGGCGCTTTCAGCCTGGCCGGCACTCGCACCGCTCGCGAACCAACTCCTGCGGCAGTACCCCGTGCCATTGCCCGGTTGCCATCGCCTGCTTTTCGCGGAAGGCCGCGTGCGCCTGGATCTGCACTTTGGCGACGCCCTGGACGTTCTCGGCGGGCTGGCCCAGCGGCAGGCTGCACTGGTAGACGCCTGGTATCTGGACGGCTTCGCACCGGCCCGCAATGCGGCCATGTGGTCGCAGCCGCTGCTGCGTGCCGTGGCCGCACTGAGCCGTGAGGGCGCCACAGTCGCGACGTTTACCGCCGCCGGGGAAGTGCGCCGGGCGCTGCAACAGGCGGGTTTCGCCATGCACAAGGTGCCGGGTTTCGGCCGTAAACGCGAGGCCCTGCGCGGGCGCCTGCAGGCGGCGCCGGCGTATCCCATCGACGACAGCCCGACACCCTGGGACGTTGCCAGCCATGCGCCCGCGCCTGTGCCCGGGCATGTGCTGGTGCTGGGCGCCGGCCTCGCGGGATGCAGTATCGCCAGTGCCCTGGCACATCGCGGTATACGCGTGACAGTACTCGAGCAGGCTGGCGTCGCCGCGGCGGCCTCGGGCAACACCCAGGGCGTACTCTATACACGCCTGTCGCGCCAGCATTCAGCACTGGTGGATTTTGCCCTGTTGAGCTATCGCTTCGCGCTCGGCTTCTATGCCGACATGCTGGCATCGGGCAGGCTCCGCGCCGGCATCGATGGCGAGCTGTGCGGCTATTTCCAGAGCGGCGATCGACCCGCGGAGATGGCCGCTCTGGCCGACTCGCTACAAGGGCTTGAGGCCTTTGCACAAGTGCTCGACGCGCGCGCTGCCAGCGAGTTTCTGGGTTTACAGCAGACGCGCGGCGGCTACTGGTTTGCGGGTTCCGGCTGGCTGGACCCGCGCTCGGTATGCCAGGCACTGCTGGCGCATGAGCGTATCAGGGTGCAGACCCATTGCGGGGCCCTTTCACTTGTGCACCACGCCGCAAGCTGGCGGGCCTGTGCGGCAGGCAAGGTGGTTGCCGAGGCCGATGTGGCCATTATTGCAACCGGCTCGGATACAAACGCGCTGGCGCAAACCGCCTGGCTGCCGCTGCGCAAGGTGCGCGGGCAGACCACCGAACTACCCAGTACCACCAGCCTGGGCGGGCTGCGCGCCGTGTACTGTCACACCGGCTACATCGCGCCTGCTCGCAACGGTCAGCATTGTATCGGTGCAACCTTCGCTATGGATGATGCCGATTGCAGCGTGCGCGTGGCGGACCACGCCAGCAACCTCAGCCGCTTGCAGAACGCGCTGCCAGACACAGACCGGGAACTGGCCGCGCTCGATCCGGCAGCGCTGACCGGCAGGGCGGCGGTGCGTTGCGCGAGCCCGGATTATCTGCCCGTGGTTGGAGCGGTACCCGACGTGCCGGCTTTTATCGCGACCTACTCTGCTCTCGCGCACAACGCGCGCCAGCACATCGCGCAAGCGGCGCCCTGCCTGCCCGGCCTGTACGTGAGCACGGCGCACGGCTCGCGCGGACTCACGTCGACGCCGCTGGCCGCGCAAACGCTCGCCAGCATGATCTGCAATGAACCGCTGCCGCTGGAGCGCACCCTTAGCCGCGCACTCGCGCCCGCCCGCTTCCTGATACGCGACATCGTCAGAGGCAAGCGGTAATGCGCCAGCTTTACCGACTGGGAGTCATTGCGGCGCTGCTTCTGGCGCCGTGCGCCGCTGCGCTTGAGGAATACGACGTGCGCGTTCTGGAACAGCGCCCGCAGTCGCGGGAACATTTTGTACAGGGGCTGGAAATAGTCGACGGCTCACTCTATTTGAGTACGGGAACCTATGGGGGCTCCGGCCTGTTTCGCTACGATTTCAGCAGCGGCGAGCTGCTGGCCAGGCGCTCCCTGCCCCGGTCCGTTTTCGCTGAAGGCGTGAGCGTGCTCGGCGAGCACGTTTACCAACTCACCTGGCGAAACCGACTGCTGTTGGTGTACGAGCGCGCCACGCTAAAACCACTGTTCACGCTGCCACTGCCCGGCGAGGGATGGGGCCTGACCAACAACGGCGAACAGCTCATTTACAGCGATGGCAGTGACAAACTGCGGTTCATCGCAGCGGTGACTGGCAGGCAATTGCGCACGCTCGACGTAACGCTGGATGGCAAACCGCTGCGCGCCCTGAATGAACTGGAATGGATTGATGGCGCCATATGGGCGAACGTCTGGGGAACAGACCGCATCGTCGTTATCCACCCCGAATCCGGTCGGGTGAGCGCACAAATACACCTGCACGGGCTGCTCCCCGCAGCGCAACGCAGGCCCGACACCGATGTACTCAATGGCATTGCGCAGGATCCGCGCAGCAAACAGATCTGGGTCACGGGCAAACGCTGGCCGTGGATGTACCGCATCGAACTGTTGCCACGCGGTGAAAACGCCCCATCCCGGCAAGAATCGCGCTAGAATGGGGGTTTCGCGTTTTCCCATCCCGTAAGAGAGTAGCCATGACCTCCGGCAGCGCCGACGCACATCCCGCATTTGCAGCGATCCACCAACAGACGATCGATTCCCTGAACATCAGCGTGCAGCAGTATGCGCACAAAAAAACCGGCGCGATGCACTACCACATCGCCTCCGACTACAGCGAAAACGTATTTCTGGTGGCACTGCGCACAGTGCCACAGGACTCCACCGGGGTCGCACACATTCTGGAGCATACCGCCCTGTGCGGCAGCGAGCACTACCCCGTGCGGGATCCTTTTTTCATGATGCTCAGGCGCTCCCTGAATACGTTCATGAACGCCTTTACCAGCTCCGACTGGACGGCCTATCCCTTCGCCAGCCAGAATCGCAAGGATTTCCGCAACCTGCTCGATGTGTACCTGGACGCGGTGTTTTTCTCCAAACTGGACCCGCTCGATTTTGCGCAGGAAGGCCATCGCGTGGAGTTCACTGACGCCGACGATCCCGAGAGCGACCTGGTTTTCAAGGGTGTGGTGTTTAACGAAATGAAAGGTGCGATGAGCAGCATCAGCAGCACCCTGTGGCACACCCTGTGCGAGCATCTGTTCCCCACCGCCACCTACCACTACAACTCCGGCGGCGACCCGGAACATATTCCGGACCTCAGCTATCAGGGCCTGCGCGATTTCTACACGAGCCACTACCATCCCAGCAACGCCATATTCATGACCTTCGGTGATATCCCCGCGGCCGAGCATCAGGCCGTTTTCGAAGACAGGGCACTGAGCCGGTTCGAACGGCTGAACAAGCGCATTGAAGTACTACCGGAACAACGGCTGCAAGCGCCGGTTCGGGTCAACGACAGCTACGCATTCGATGACAGCGATGACACCGCAAACAGGACGCACATTGTTATCGGCTGGCTGCTGGGCGACAGTACCGATCTGCAGGAACTCCTGGAGGCACAACTACTGGCGAGCGTGCTGACAGACAACAGCGCATCGCCATTGCAGCATTTGCTGGAAACCACGGAGCTGGGGCGCGCCCCTTCGCCGCTGTGCGGCCTGGAAGACTCCATGCGGGAAATGGTGTTCTGCTGTGGTATCGAAGGCAGTGAAGCAGGGCACGCCGACGCGCTGGAAAACGCCGTACTCGAAGTGATCGAGAAGGTGGCGCGCGAGGGCGTTCCACTCGAGAAGGCAGAGGCGGTGCTGCATCAGCTCGAGCTGCACCAGCGTGAGATCAGCGGCGACAGCTACCCCTACGGCCTGCAGCTCATTCTGCAGGCACTGGGCAGCGCAACCCACTACGCCGACCCCATCGCGCTGCTCGACCTGGACCCGGTGATTGCAGATTTGCGGGAGAAAATACGCGACCCGGATTATATCCGCGGGCTGGCGCGCAGAATGTTGCTGGAGAATCCGCACCGCGTCACCCTGGTGATGACCCCCGACACCACGCTTTCGGCACGCCGGCGTGAGCGCGAGTCAGCGCGCCTGGCGGCAATCAAGGCAGCGATGGATGCAGACGAACGCGCGGACACGCTCAAACTCGCCGCCGATCTGGTGGCGCGCCAGCAGCAGGTGGATGACGACAGCGTGTTGCCGCGCGTGGAACTCAGCGACATCGCGGAAACACTGCCCGAACTGGAGTACGCAGAAGCCGACAAACCCCTGCCGCTTACCCAGTATGCCCGCGGCACCAATGGCATTGTCTATCAACAGGCTGTCGCGCCGTTGCCGCAGCTCGATGCCGAGCAGTTGCAACTGATGCCGCTGTACAGCCACTTTGTCTCCGAACTGGGCATGGGCGAGCTGGACTATTTGCAGGCACAGGAGCGACAGGCTTCGACAGTAGGCTCGATCCATGCGTTTACCAGCATGCGCGGCGCAATCGACGACGAGCAATCGATCAGTGCGCATTTCAACCTGTCATCCAAAGCTCTCGCGCGCAACGCGCGGGAACAGTCGAGACTCATGCGGGATATGTTGCACACCACGCGCTTCGATGAATCCGAACGGCTGCGGGATCTGGTGGGCCAACAACTCGCGCGCAGGGAGCATGCTATCAGCGGCAATGGCCACGGTCTGGCGATGACCGCCGCCTGCGCGGGCATGAGCCCACTGGCCAGGCTGCATCATCAACAATCTGGTCTCGAAGGCATACTGCGGCTGCGCGCCCTCGCCGCGAGTTTGCAGGAACCCGCTGGTCGCGAGCACTTCCAGATGCAACTGCAGGCACTGCACGCACTGGTGCAGACCGCGCCGCTGCAACTGCTGGCGATTGCCGATCAGCAACATCTGCCTGCGCTGATCGAAGAAATGAACAGTATCTGGGCATCGCACCGCAACCCCGGACACAGCGAACTGCTTTCTCTGGCGCCGCTGCGCGAGCGTTGCGGGGAACTGTGGCTGGCCAATACCCAGGTGAACTTCTGCGCGCGCGCCTACCCCACGGTGCCCGCGCATCACCCGGACGCCGCCGCACTGGCGGTACTGGGCGCCTTCCTGCGCAACGGCTATCTGCACCGGACCATTCGTGAACAGGGCGGCGCCTACGGTGGCGGCGCAGGCCAGGACTCAGGCATCGCCGCGTTCCGCTTCTATTCCTACCGCGATCCGCGGCTTGCGGAAACGCTCGCGGACTTTGACGGCGCGATCCGCTGGATGCTCGATACAGCGCATAATTTCCGCGCACTGGAAGAGGCGATTCTCGGCGTGATCAGCAGCATTGATAAACCCAGCTCGCCCGCCGGTGAAGCGAAGCAGCACTTCCACAATCGTCTCTACGGGCGCAGCCACGCGGAGCGCGAACGCTTCCGCCAGCAGATTCTCGCTGTCTCCGTGGATGATCTGCGCAGAGTAACAGACACCTACCTGCGCCCTGAAATGGCGAGTACTGCCGTGATTGTGCCATCCGATCAGGTTGAGGCGACACGCGAATTGCGCGAATCCCTGGAGCTGGATCTCAGGGAACTGTAAAACCCATGCCACGCAATCCGCTGCACCTGCCCGACAATACGCCGATCATCATCGGTGCAGGCCAACATGTGCAACGCCTGGCAAGCGACGCCAGGCCGCCCTTCACACCACCGGCGGCCCTGGCGGCCGCCGCGGCGGAAAAGGCCCTCGCCGACGCGCGTATGCCCGCCGGGGATATCGACACGATCAGCATGATTCGCCTGTTTTCTGATTCGGCGCCGGCATGGCGCAGTCCGTTCGGCGGCAGCAACAACCTGCCCGAGTCGGTAGCGCAGCGTCTGGGCGCCGCACCCGAGCAGCGCATCTACAGCGGTTCGGGCGGCACTGAGCCACTCGAACGCATGCGCGAAATGCTCGGCGACATCGCCCGCGGTGAACGCACCAGCGTGCTGTTGCTTGGTGCCGAGGCAATCGCCAGCGAGCGTTTCGCGGCGCGCAACGGTTTCAGTGACGACTGGAATGAAACTCATGACGTGCCGCTGGATGATCGCTACCGGCCCGGCCGCTTTGCACTGCGCGAGGAGGTAGACAGCGGCCTGAAAATGCCCGCGCACTTCTACGCGCTGATAGAGAACGCACAAGCTCACGCCATGGGACACTCGCCCGAGGCACATCGCCGTCACATGGCGGAGCTGATGGCACCGCTGGCCGCCGTTGCCGTGGACAACCCCTTCACGCAAAAGCCCACCGCCTACAGTGCAGCCGATCTCGCAGCGACCGGGGACGACAACTACCCGCTCGCCCTGCCCCTGCGCAAGCGCCTGGTTGCGCAGGACGCAGTGAACCAGGCAGCCGCGCTGGTGCTCACCAGCGTTGGCAACGCAAGGGCAAAAGGCATAGACCCCCGGCAGTGGGTGTTCGTCACGGGTTACGCCGAGGGTGAGGACCGCTTTCTCTCGCAACGAGAGGATCCGGGCCTATCCGTGGCCATGCAACGTGTATTTGCCGCTGCGCTTGCGATGGCGGATGCCCGCGCCGGCGACATGCACCTGCTTGATCTCTATAGCTGTTTCCCCTGCGCGGTGCATGCCGCCAGGCTGGCGCTCGAGCTGCCCGGGCAGGGCGGTGTGCCATTGACGGTCACCGGTGGTCTGCCCTATTTCGGCGGGCCGGGTAACAACTACTGCATGCACGCGCTGGCGGAGATGGTGACGCAGCTCCGGGGCAGCACCGCCCGCGGGCTGGTCACCGCCAACGGCGGCCTTCTCTCCCGGCACGCGGCTGCGATACTCACGGCAGACAGCGCCGGGGCAGCCGCGCTGGACTGGACACAGGGGCCTCATGTGGTGCTGCCTGAAAGCATCAGGGCCCTTCCGCTGTGCGCGGCGCCCGCGAGCGGCGCGATCGTCACCAGCACCGTGGTAGCCAGACGCGGCAAGGCGGATGTGGGCGTCGTGCTGGCTGACACGCCGGGAGGCCGTTGCCTCGCCTCAACCCGGGATGCGGAGATAACCCGCCAACTGGCTCAGGCTGACGCCTGCGGGCGGCATATTGAGTTTTTCGAGTGTGAGAACAAACGCGCGTTTCGTTTCGCAAGTGCGTGAACGCGTCCGGGGGCCTCAGGGCACCAGCGCCGGGTTGCCCGACGTCCAGTTCACCACCAGTTGCGAGCGCTGGATCTTCCAGCTATCGCGCTGCCGCGTATAGACATTCGTGTACTCGCCCACCACGGTAACCACATCCTCCGGGCCGACGAAGGGCACGGCGGGATCGCGGAACTTTACATGGTCGGCTATCAGGTAGGCGCGGCAGCTCACCGCGTCGCCATCGACTACGACGCGGTGATTGGTGATGGTGTGGCGGGTGATATCGAAGCCGTTGATCACGCCCTGCAGAACCTCCAGCCAGTCATCCGCATCCCGCGGCAGCGAAGGGTCGCCCCAGTCCGGGTTGAGAGTTCCGTAGTCGAGATAGATCTCGTCGGCGAAACAGCTTCGCACCAGCGCCCAGTCCTTGCTATCGAGCCCCTGCGCGTAGGCGTTGTAGTTGTCGATCAGCGCATTGCGAATCAGCACCAGGTCGTGACTGTCGGCCATAACAGCTCCTCTCAGAATGCGGGAACAAAGCCCTCGGTTATCGATGTCGTATTATCCACTACCAGCGCAGCCCCGTTGACCGACGCCGATTCGTCGGATGCCAGAAACAGCACCATATTCGCCACGTCCTCCGGTTTCCCCACCCACACGCGCTCCATCACACTCGCGGCTTCAGGGTCTTTTTCGCGCACGATCTCCTGCACCGAATCCAGCATGGGCGTGCGCATGTTGCCGGGATGGATGGAATTACAGCGCACGCCGTAGCCCTGCTGGGCACTCAGTACCGCGACGGATTTGGTCATGCCGCGAATGGCGCTCTTGGAGGCCGCGTAGGCAAAAATCTGCGGCCCGCCCTGAATACTCGCGGTAGAACACATGTTGATAATGGAGCCGCCACCACTCAGTTTCATCACGCGCAGCGCGTGTTTGCAGCCAAAAAAAGTGCCATCGGTGCCGACCGCATTGATCTCCCGCCAGAGCTCTTCGGTGGTGTCCTCGATGCTCGCCAGACGCACAATACCGGCGTTGTTCAACAACACATCCAGCCGACCGTGCGCCGCGACAATACTGTCGATGAGGGCCTGCCATTCGGACTCGCGGGTCACATCCAGGCGGGCAAATGTCGCGCCGGGTACGCCAGCGGCTGCGGCTTCACCAGCCGCCGCATCGATATCCGCCATGATCACCACTGCCCCTTCCTCTGCCAGCCGCCGCGCTGCGGTGAAACCTAGCCCGCTCGCCGCTCCGGTGACCAGGGCCACTTTAGCCGCCACACGTTGCATATCACTTCCATTTATTGTGTCTGATTATTTCATTGCGGCGGCATCGGCTTTGCACGCGCCGCGTTGCGTGCTACCTTAGCACAAAACAGTCAGGACGTACTGTTTATTTAAAATACGCGGAGGCACGCCCAATGACCAGCGCCGGGGTAGACAATTATGACGACGTTCGCATGTACGGGCTATCGCCCGAAAAACAGGAAGCGCTTTTGCTGAAACAGAACGAGCTGACCTTTATCTGGACCACCCGCGACGGGCACGGCATGGGCGTTACCATGAGTTATATCTGGCGCAAAGGCCGCATCTGGTGCACCGCCACCGAGCAGCGCGCGCGCATGAAGGCGCTGGCGCGGGACCCGCGCTGTTCCGTGGTCATTTCGAGCGCCGGCGTGGATGACGACCTCAGCCAATCGATTACCTTCAAGGGCCGCGCGATCCTGCACCGCGATCAGGCGACGAAAGACTGGTTCTACCCCGATTTCGCACGCCATGCCAACAGCCCGGCGCCCACACCCGAGGCCTTCGTCGCCTTTCTCGATACACCCGCCCGCGTCATTATCGAAGTGGTTCCGGAAAAAACCATCAGCTTTGATGGCGGCGTAATGCGCGATACCACAGCGGAGGTTCTGGCCGATCAGGGCTGATGTGTGTTCCTCGAGTTCGCCTGTGTCCGACGCTAGCAGCCGACTGGCAGGCTCTCACAGACATCGCCCCTGCCGCTATTGTTTGAATCCAGCTGGTCGGGGTTGGCAATTAGCGGGCAGTTATCCAGTGAATCACCCACCCTGTCGCCATCGGCATCCACGTGGTAGGCGGCGTCATATGCCGGGTCGTGGCCCGCCATGATCGATTCTGCGAGGGCGTTCAGGTTAGTGGTGTAGCTCGGGCCGTAGGAATACGTGGAAAGATCGACGTCGTAGATCGCGTTCAGCCAAACCAGCCGGCCCAGATCACGCAGGATGTGGCCCGGATGGCCAAAATTATCGGAGTAAATGGAAGTCTCCTCGCTGCCTGAAAGGTTCTGCACATCCGGAAGGTTGTTCGCATCGAACAGCAGGCGCAGTTCCCCGGCGCTCTGGCCGTAGGGGATGCAGTAGATTTCCACACCCGGGTAGAGCGCGCGCAACTCATCGACCAGAGCGTGCCAGGCGGTGGTGTGAAACAGGTTCCAGAGGCCGGCGTAGTCTTCCGCCGGCGTACCGCCAGGACTGGTCAACCACGGTAGCGCGAGCGCGAAGCGGGTATTGGGGTTTTGCGCAAGGGCATAGTTGATCCAGTTCTCATAACCCTCTGTGGTCGGGTAGCTAGGGTGATAGGTCATCGCAAACAACTCGATGTCGCCACTGTCCAGGGCGGCCTGAATCGTGGTTCGTTTGCTGGCATTTTCCCATAGCGCCTGCGGCGCCCCGGAGGAGCCACCGGAAAAGACGATCGACTGGGAATGGCCTGCAATGCCCGCGGCACCCGCATAGTTGGACATGCCCTGGGCGAAAGGCTGGAAAAAGCTGTGCCCGATGAACAGCGAACTAAAGCCCGGGTTGGGCACCACGGCTTCTGCCTTGTAGGCGGACAGTCCTGCGCAGAGGACAGCGGCGCACAACAGGTGTATCGATCTCATGTCGCGACTCCAGGTTCTTATTGTCGTTTCTTCACCCAGCATAGTGGGCGCTGATCACACAGTTGCTATCACAATACTGCCACAGGGGCAGCATCCGGTCCAAACCGCATCGGCCACTCTTCACTGACAATATGTCGTCAACGTCACAGACTCATCATTCTCTCTCGAGGCACGCAGCAACCGGGATCAATCACGCGAGCTGTCGGGGGCCAGACCATACAGCGCCAGGTAGACAAGCCACGCGATCAACGATGGCCTGATGGGGTGGCGCGCCGGCCGCCGGGACTGACGGTAACGGCAGGAGCGCAGCCACAGGCGTTGCAGCAACTCCACCGGCCCACGCCTGGGCACCCGTGCCAACTGCGCGTACTCCGCGCGCTCTACCCAACTGGAGGGCGCGCTCGACAGCGCCTGCAACACGTCTACCGGTACCGGGGCCGCCCACACATCCGCCAGATAAGCCAGTGCATGCCGGAGCTGGATCACGGTTCTGCCCTGCCCGGCCAATTGCATTAGCAACTGCCAGTCCACCGTTTCATCGGGGTCGCGCAGAATCTGCATGGCATCGGGAATCCAGGTGAGAATGGCGTGGCTCCAGCGCACGCCGTGCACGCAGCAGTGATACAACGCAAAGGTAGACGACGGCACACGCACTGTGCGGCCCTGCCATTGCATACTGCGGGCACCGCCCCACAAGACGGCATCATCCTGCCAGACAAAGCGCGACAGCTGTGCGTGCAGGTCCACCTCGGCGCCGCCCCTGCGGAAGCTGGCCCCATGCAGGAAACCACAGCGAAATAACAATCGCAGGCGCAGGCTTGAGCTGCCGTTGATCTGCCAGTCGCCTGCCGAGAGACACTGCATGGCCTGCGCAAACTGCGCGGGGCGCACCAGCACATCGAGATCCTGCATGAAGCGCTCTCCGGCATCGCGGTAATAGCGCGCGCTCATCGCCCCGCCTTTCAGTAACAGGCTGTCGATACCCGCTGCCTCCAGTGCCTCGAGCAAACTGCGCGACTGGCTGAACAACCTCTGGTTCCTGAACCAGGTATGCCGATACACCTGCTGCAGGCGCGGCAGCAGCGGGTCGGCGGGGTCCAGGCTTTTCAAGCGCAGGTAGATCATCGGCAGCAAACGGAAGGAGGCGGAGTCGATGGCATCGAAGTCTTCACTGTCTCGCCATTGCCGCCAGGCAGCCAGTGCGCCGGCATTCTCGTCCAGTACAGCGCAGAGCAAGAGATGCTGCGCCGCGCGCGGCGTGCAATCGTGCAAATTCCAGCCAGCGGACGCGGGCTCGCGAGTCATGAGCGCTGGCGGTCGAGGTGGCGTTTCAATGCTTGCAGGTACTGCCGCTGCATGCCGGGATGTAGGCGCCCCTTGTTGCGCGCATGCAGCCGGCGATACATAAGCACCGCATCGAGCGTCGTGTGGTGCAGGCCCGCGGCAACTACCCGCGATACCCAGTCGACCACCTCGCACTGCGCCAGGTCATGCGCGAAGCCGCCGCTGCGAGCAAAAGCTGGCATGCGCATCAGCGCGGTACCGGGGTGTCCGCCGGCGAGCGGCCGCGAGGTGTTCTGCATGGGATCCATGCCGTGCACGAATTCCGTGACGTGACCCCAGACAATATCCAGTTCCGGTTGTTCTTCAAAAGCCGCGAGTTGCAGCGCGAGCTTGCCTTCGGCCCAGAGATCATCCGCATCCAGAAACGCGAGCCACTCACCGCTGGCGGCCGCCACGCCAGAATTGCGCGCAACGCCGGAGCCGCTGTTCTCCTGGCTGAGCAGACGCACAGGCCGCGGGTAGGCGCGCACCCTGGCGGCGCCATCGTCGAGAGAGCCATCGTCCACCACGATCACTTCTATATCCGCATGCTGTTGCGCAAACACGCTGTCCAGCGCGGCGGTAATGTGTTCCGCGCCATTGAACAGCGGTATGACCACACTGACACGCCCCGGTACATTCGCTTCAGAAGTCGACATACCAATCCCAGTCGCGGCTATCCGACGCGATCTTCTGCAGTGCCTGCAGTCGAATCGCCGGCACACCCGCAAGCCGCCGCACATGCGCTTTCATGCTATTGGTTACGGCGGCGGGCGGCGCGAGCGTTTCGTAGCAGGGGTAGGCGGAGAGATAGGCCAGTACCTTCTGCAGGGCCGGCAAATGCACATCGTCGAACACCACGATGCCGCCTGGGGCCAGCATGCGATTAATGTAGTAGAACTCGAGCATCACCTGATCGAAAGTATGCCAGCCATCCACAAACGCGAAGTCATAGTGTTCGCCCTGTGCGAGCAGGCGCGGCAGGCACAGCTCGGACAATTCCTCATGGAATTCGAAGCCGCCTTCGGGGCGCGCGCGCTGTAGATGTCCCAGGCCCACATTCCGCCATTCGCTGCTCTGGAAGGCATCGATCACGTGGTAGCAACCCACGTCCCGCTCTGCCATCACCTCACAGAGGTACAGACTGGAAATGCCGTAAGCACAGCCTATTTCCAGCACACGGCTTGCGGACGATTCCCGGAACCAGTGCTGCAATACACGACCCTCTTCCGCCGGCAACTCGGAGTGCAGCGGCAGGCGCTCACCCGCGGGCGATTCCACGCAAGCACCTGCAAGCGCTTCCTCAAGCAGAGCACGCGCGGCCTGCGCCCAGGCCTGGCCTGCGCTCACGCATCCTCCCGCTTGCGTCGAATGGATTCCCCGAGCAACTGCAACAGCTCGCTGTGAATAAAGCCGCTGTGACGCGACTGGTTAACACTGTGGATACGGCGCTGCAGGGTTACTTCATCGAGCAGGCGCATCGGCACGGCGGCATCCCGGGCACGCGCGAACCAGTCGGCATCACTGGAAACAGGATAGCGCTCATCGAACACACCGAGTAGCGCAAATAACTCACGCCGCACGCACAGCGTGCCCGGCAGATAGCCCGGTACCGGCGTATCCAGTTGCTGCAGACCGAACCAGGCGGGCGGCTCACTCAATTCGTGCAAAAAACAGGTCTGGTGCGCCACGGTATAGCCGAGTGTCGGGTCGCGGGCAAAGGCAGCCAGATGCGCCTGCAGCGCTACCTCGGTATAGCGGTCATCCTGATCAATGAACATCAGGAACTCACCGCGGGCTGCGGCGATGCCTGCGTTGCGCGCAACCGTCACGCCTGCGTTCTGCTGGCGAATGGTTCTGACGCGTGCGTCACGCCTGGCGTATTCCGCAATGATCCCGGGGCTGGTATCGCTGGAGCCGTCATCCACCACCAGCACTTCAAGATTCACTCCCGGCCAATCGGCCGGTTGGCGCTGCGCCAGCACACTTTCCAGTGCCTCGCTCACGTAGCACGCGCCGTTGTGTACCGGCAGAATCACGCTAACCGCCACCGCAGCGCCGCGCACATCGGGCTCTGCTTGCATTACCAGTTATCTCCCGTCTCGTAGCCCAGTTCTATCAGCAAACTACCGAAACGCAGGCGGAACTGGCGCTTTATTTCAGGGGTAAAATGCTGCCGCCAGCCACCACTGACACCCAATCGATAGTGATGATTGCCCTGCTCTTCGCCGGGCTCACGCCCCGCTGTCTTGCTTTTGAAGCTGTGTTTCCCCAGCGCTGCCTGCAACGCTGCCTGACTGAGGCACGCACTGCGCCAGCGCGGCAGCTTGAGCACCGCAGTGCGATATTCCACTGCCGCCACGGCACGGTTAAATGCGGCCCGCAGCTTCTCGTGGCGAGCCGCACGCGTCTTCAACGAAATACCCCAGAAAGGCAGCAACTGGCGGAAATGTGCCTCTGTATCCTGCACCAGGTTTTCCATTTTCCACTCCAGAATATGCGGCGCATCATAGCGCCAGTCACCCAGCGCCGCGAACTGTCCCGCGCGGCAGTCCATTTCCAGCAACAGCCCCGCTTCCTCGTCCACCGCCTGCAGGTTTGCGCGGTGTTGCGGCAGCATCGGCCAGTCGTTTGCAGGGTGACTTTCACGATGAGAAAAATAGGAGGATACCAGTACATCCCTTGGATCGCGGATCAGGTGCACACCCCGAAACGCTGGCAGCGCATCAATATACTCGCGACGGGCATTCGACAGTGTCAGCAGGTCGGGTGCACGCGCGCGGCAAACAGCCGCGAGTGCATCCTCAGACATCTCCGGATCATGTACCGTGCAGTGCCGCCAGCCGAGAGTGCGCGCCAGTTCTCTTAGAATGTCGTTGCTGGAGCTGCTCGCACTGCGGTGATGCGCGAAAAAGCAGAACACGGCTAGGGTTTATCCGCCGCGCTGCGCCGGCGGTGTCGGGCCACCACCTGCAGCGTGTAGCGCCGCACCAGATCATGGCGATTGGTGGCGTTATCCGCGTGACGGCGGTACAGCAGTGCCAGTTGATCGCTGCGGTAGATATTCAGGCCGCAGCTGCTGGCGCTGAAAAACCAGTCGACATCTTCGCAGTAGCGCAGCGTTTCATCGAGGGGCCCTACACGCTCAAAAGCAGAGCGCAGCACCAGCGCCGTGCTCAGGCTGTGGGCGTGATGGGGCTCGCCAACCGCAGCAAACCCGTCGCTGCCGGCCTGTATCGCCTGCAACACGCCCTGTACCATTTCCACTTCGGGACGCTCGGCAAAACAGTTCAGTTGCCAGGCAAGGCGCCCCTCGGGCCACAGGTCATCGGCATCCAGGAAAGCCAGGTAACGGCCCTGTGCGGTGGCAACACCGCGATTGCGGGCGGCCGCGGGACCACGGTTTTCCTGCCGGATAAGTCGCGCGCCATACTCCGGCTCACCGGCAATGTCGGCCGATGCGTCCGTGGAACCGTCGTCCACCACGATCAACTCGAGCCCGTTTACAGATTGCGCCCGCGCACTGGCGAGTGCCGCGCCAATAAAGCTCGCGCCGTTGTGCACGGGAACGATCACCGAAACCAGCGGTGTCATCGGCCGGCTGCCACGCTGTCTTTGAGCAGCGCCACCAGCGCCTGCATATCAGGGCCGAGGGCCAGTTGATAGCAGGGCAGGCTCGTCACCAGTTCGCGCAGGAAAGCCGTGGTGGCACGCCCGGCACCGGGAAGCTGAAACAGCGTGGTGGGTGCGAGTGCCAGAAATGCCGCCCCGGCGGTCAGCGGCAACAGCGCGGGGGCTCCGCCGGTGATACGCGGCACGAGAATCGCGCGCAGCGGCAGTGTTGGGCTCAACTGGGCGCGATAGCCACAAGCCGTATACAACACAGCCTTGTCCTGCCCTTCGCCGGGAGAGAGGGTGCCGCTCGCTGTCAGAGAGGGCAACATCGCCAGACTGTCACTACCCACTTTCGCCGTATTGTAGAGGCTGTGCACCGCCGGGCCGGCCGCGCCGTTCTCGCACACCACGTAATCATCTCCCAGATAACGCAGGCCGCCCACGAGGGCCGACAACGCCGTGGTGGACTTGCCGGAGCCGCCCTTGCCAGTAAGCAACAGCGCGCCGTCGGCAGTACCGATCGCGGCGGCATGCACCAACTGCAGGCCGTGCGCGGCACACCACCAGTGCAGCAGGCCCCGCAGCGGCGCGGCGGCCTCCCAATAGGGGCAGTCACGTGCATCCGCGATCCACATCAGCGCGGTGGCGCTGGACGGATGGTACAGCGTCAGCACCGCTGACCCGGGCTGCAGCGTCACGCGAACGGTTTGCGAGCTCTCCAGGCCCAGAATCTCACCGCGCGCGACCTGCGCATCATCCCCCCAGGGCGCCGCGGGCAGTGCGACGCCGGTCGATGCGGAATCGAAAATACAGACGCGCAGATCGGGTACGGCATCCGGCACGCGCGGCAGGTGATCCAGCGCCGGCACCACACAGGCTTGCATCGCCGGGCCCGCGAACTCAAGGCGCAGTGTGCGCCCCGCCAGACGACGCTGTTGCGTGAGCAAGGGCCCCTGTCCGGCAGCCTGCCCGAAAGCCTCCGTCACCTGGAAGAAAAAATGCTCCAGCGCGTCGGGTGCAGCAGGCCGGGTACTTTCAATCACCCGCCACCCAGAGGATGGCCCACTTCGTCCAGATCGTGAATGGGGTCGAGCAGCAGCAATTCCTGCAAATCCGTGAACTTCTGCAGCACTGGCGCCGCATAGGCAACATTCGATACGTCAGCCGGCGGGACATCAGCCGCTGCGCGCGGTTCGGCGCGGATGAGTTGCTCGTCGAGCAACTGTCGCAGCGCATGCTCGACATCGCCAGCAAAGTCGGCGGCGGTACCGGGATAGCGCTGCGCCAGGTGTGCGGGCAAGTCCCCGGCCGGTACACCGCGCGCAATGCCTTCCCAGAGCGCCAGGTAACTGTCGTTGAGACTGTAATAGGTGCCGCTCTCAAAATTCAGCACAATGGCCTCGCCTTCAATCACTTCCGAGATTACGCCTGGCTCGTTGATGCAGAAGGTTTCCTCGGGCTTCATCCGGACCTGACTCCAGTGTCGTGGTATGCAGCGCGGCCCGGGGGGCCGGCTGCCTCAGGGTGTCTTGAGTGGCGTACTGCGTCGAGGCAATCAGGCCGCATCCACTTCCTTCAGGGTTGCTGCGCCCTCGTCAAATTCCCAGAACCCGCGCAACGCCTTGAGCTTGCCCGCTTCGTTGCAGGCATAGGTGAACACGCCATTCACCTGCTGGCTGTAGACCTTGCCGTCAATGTTCAGGCGAATATTCAGCGTGATGACATTGGCGCACTCCAGATGCGCTGTGTAGCTTTCATGCAGGATGTACTCGATATCGGAGTTGGCGATGTTATTGTCGTAGAAAGCCTCGCGGGCCTCGGGCGTGGAGTGCCCTTCACCGGTTGGATCGAGCATGGTGGGGCCGATCGGATCTTCGATGATGCCGTCTTCCGCCCACATCCCCAGCCAGCGTTCCTTATCTTTGGTTTTCAGGCACTCGCGGGAGACGAGCGACATCTTGTAGGCGGGATTATCTTTATTCATTGCGGATTTCCTCGTGTGCAAAATTAATCAGGGTTGACTACGTCTCTCAGGGTGGCGGCACCCTGCCTACAGCGGCAGGGCGCCGACAGCGGCATTGATCGAACCATTGTCATTGTAAGCGCGCATCAGCAGTTCTGCGATACGCATCTGGTGTACCTCATCCGCGCCGTCCGCGAGACGCGCCCAGCGTGCCTGTTGTAGCATACCGGAGAGGGGCGAGTCGGTGGAATAGCCGAGAGCGCCGTGCACCTGTACAGCCCGGTCGCACACCCGCCAGAGCGTATTCGCCACGTGATGTTTGGCCATGGACACTTCCTGTTTGAACTCCAGCCCGTTCTCGATCTTGTAGGCCGCGTGCAGCACCATCAGCTTCGCCGCGTACAATTCCATCGCGCTGTCCGACATCATCCATTGGATACTCTGCTTCTCACTCAGCAGCGAGCCGTGCGCGAAGCGCTTCTGCGCGCGATCAATGAGCATTTCCAGTGCCATCTCGATTTCGCCCAGCCAGCGCATGCAATGGGCGAGTCGTGCGGGGCCCAGGCGCACCTGGCCCAGCTTGTGACCGCCGCCACGCTCGCCGAGCAGATTCGCGCCGGGCACACGCACATCGGTGTAGCGGATTTCACAGTGATTGTGGCTGCCCGCCATGGTCTCGATATCACGCAAGAGCTCAAACCCGGGCGAGTCGCAATCCACGATAAAAGCTGAGTTGCGCGCCTGAGGAATGCTGGCATCCGGGTCTGTACGGGCGATAACGATCGCAAAGCTGGCGCCGCGGGCGCCGGAGGTAAACCATTTGTGCCCATTGATTACCCAGTCGTCACCATCGGGCACTGCGGTGGTCTGGATCAGCGTGGGGTCGGAGCCGGCAACATCGGGCTCGGTCATGGAGAAGCAGGAACGCACTTCACCGTCGAGCAGCGGTTGCAGGTATTTCTCGCGCTGATACTCGGTGGCGAAATGGTGCAACGTGTGCATGTTGCCCTCGTCCGGGGCATGCCCATTGATAATATAGGGGCCATAGGGCACTTTGGCCGCCTCGGCCGCCACGGCGGCCAGCGCGGTCACCCCGAGGCCCATGCCGCCCACCTCAGCCGGCATGTGCGGCAGCCAGAGACCGCGCGATTTCGCCTCAAGGCGCAGGCTTTTGATCAGCGCTGTCCACTCCTCACGCGAGGCGTTTTTGTCCGCCGCGAGACTCGCATAGCGCGTCTTCACGGTTGCGCGCATAAACTCGCGAACCTGTGCGCGCGCTGCTTCCACCTCTGGCCCGAATGTAAAATCAATCGCCATGCGTCACCTCCCCAAACTCCGCTGGTGAGTGTACCACCGGGGGGATGCCAGTTTAGCCCGCAGGCACGCCCGGCAACGGAAGCGGGTTCAGAAGCGCGGCAGTCGACCCATTTGCTGCCCGCCGGCCAGATCCAGCACCTGGCCATTGATATAGCCGGAGCGCTCGGAATCGGCGAGGAACAGTGCAGCCTCGGCCATATCCTCCAGCGATCCCATGCGGCCCGCGGGCGTGGCATCGATATGCGCCTGAACGATCTCCGGCATCGCGAAAAAGCCATCGGTCATATCGGTTTTGATCAAACCCGCTGCGATCGAGTTGAAGCGTACCCGTTGCTCTGCATACTCCCAGGCCGCTACCTTCAGGGCGTAATCGATCCCCGCGCGCGCGCCGGAATACGCGGCAAGGCCGGGGCCGGGCAAGCGCGCGGTGAGAGACGATACGGTGATCACTGAGCCGCCCCGGGGCATGTGCGCCGCTGCGTGCTTGAAGAACAGCAGGGCGCCGATGAAACTCACCTCCAGCGTGGGACGGATATCCTCCGCGCTGATCTCGGCGATGGCAACGCCAGAGTGCAGCCCCGCGCAGTACACCGCGATATCGACGCCGCCGGCTGCCTCCCCGGCAGCGGTAAACAGCCCTGCTATCTCGTCTTCCCGGGTGACATCACAGGCAACCGCGCTGCCGCCAATGTCGGCGGCGAGCGCCTCAAGCGGCGCCAGACGCCGTGCGGCGACGACCACCCGCGCCCCTTCGGAGGCCAGGCGACGCGCAATAGCCGTGCCGAAATTGCTGCTGCCGGAGGCGCCCAGCACCACCGCGGTTTTGCCTGCCAGTGTTTTCATCAACATGTATCCTCTATGCTGCGACAGGCTGCGCGGCGGATGGAAGCTGCACCTGTCTGACCGTGACGCGCATTCCGGCCAGTGTTAGCTACAGTGAGGAAAGCACGTGCCCGCCATCCACGGTAATGGCCGCACCTGTCATCAGCGAGCCCGCATCCGAGGCCAGCAGCAACAGCGGGCCGTTGAGTTCATGCAACTCGCCAGTGCGCCGCTGCGGAATACGCTGGATCAACGCCTGGCCATCGGCGGTTTTGAACCATTCGCCGTTCAGCTCGGTCTGGAAATAGCCCGGGCAGAGCGCATTCACCCGGATACCGTACTGCGCCAGTTCCAGCGCCGCGGTCTTCGAGAACTGCACCACCGCAGCCTTGGACGCGGCGTAGCTGGTGAGCGCCTTCTGCACACGCTCGGCCAGGATCGACGCGATATTGACGATACTGCCGCCGACGCCCGCGGCGATCATGCGCCGCGCCGCCTCGCGCGTCACCAATGCCACGCCATTGAGATTGGTGTCGATAACACCGCGCCAGTCATCGTCGCTTAAATCCACCAGTGGCCGCGGTATGGTGATGCCCGCGTTGTTGATCACCACGCTGGCCACTCCGAAGGCCGCCTCGACTGAATCCAGCGCGCTGGCGATGCTGGCCGAATCGGTGACATCCAGACGCACCGCGAGCGCGCTGCCACCGCTGGCGGTGATCTCGTGCGCTTCCGCCGCAACACGCTCCAGACGCCGTGCCCCCAGTGCCACGCGCGCCCCGGCAGCGGCCAGCACATGCGCAAAGTGCCGGCCGAAACCGCTGGAGGCGCCGGTCACCAGCACCACCTTGTCTTCGAGCAGGAAGGGTTTGAGTAAATCTGCTGTGGAATTCTGCATGCCGGTGCTAACGCGCGAGAATGGTCACGGCACTGATGCCGGGCGCACCGTACACGTGACTGTAGGCAAGCTTTGGCTCGCCGGGCACCTGGTGTGCCTCCGCCTGGCCACGCAACTGCAGCACGTTCTCATACACCTGGCGCAGCCCGGAGGCGCCGATCGGTTCGCCGTTGGCGATGCAGCCGCCATCGGTATTCACCGGCATGCTGCCATTGATGTGCGTAGCGCCGGACTGAATCAACTGCTCCTGCTCGCCGTGCTCGCAAAAGCCGTTCTCCGCCATGTGCATGATCTCTGCGCCCACCTCGGTATCCTGCAACTGCATCACATCGATGTCGCGCGGCCCCACGCCAGCCATCTCGAAGGCGGCCTGCGCGGCGTCCACGGTCGGACCTTCCACCTGTACCAGTGCCTGGCTGGGCGCAAATACCTCGAAGGAACCGAAGCGGCGCGATTTCAGCGTTGCGGCTTTCAGGTAGACGGGGGTGTCGCTGTACTGGCGTGCCCTGTCCGCCCGGCACAGTACCAGCGCCACGCCGCCTTCCGACGGCGAGCAGAACATGAACTTGGTCAGCGGATCATTCACCATCGTGGAGGAGGCGATCGTCTCCACCGCGATCGGTTCCCGGCGCCACGCGTTGGGGTTCTTCGAGCCGTTGATAAAGGATTTCTCTGCCACCCTGGCCAGCGTATCGGTACTGATCGCGTAGTCGTGCATATACTTCTGTATCTTCATGGCGAAGAACTGCGTGGTCATCATCATGCCCACCTCGCCGTACCAGGCACCGATGCCCAGTTCTTCCGGGTCGGCGTTGAAGGCGCCCCGTTCGTGCTTGTCGAAGCCGGCGACCAGGCCGATCTCATACTCCCCCGACTTGATCGCGTTGTAGGCGGAAATCAGGGAACTGCCGCCGGTGGCGCAGCCATTGGCCACATTGATGAAGGGGATGCCGGTAAGACCGAGTTCATTTACCAGCGCATCCGCGCTGCCGGCACTGGCGCTGCCACCGAAGGCAAACTGCATGTCGCGCCAGGCGACGCCGGCGTCCGCGAGCGCCGCGCGCGCGGCGAAGGCGCCCTGCTGCAGGCCGCTGCGCGAGGGCGTGCGTCCAAACGGGTGAATGCCAATACCCACTACCGCTACGTCCATGTTTCGTTCTCCCGGAGAGCCGACATGCCGCTTCAGTCCAGCGGGCGAAAAAAGAAAGAGACCACCTCGTTGCCGGCTGCATCCCTGCGATAGGGCGCAAACACTACTTCCATCGGCATGCCGATGCGCAGTTTCGACGGGTCGTTCTCCGTCAGCCGGCCTTCCACCCGCACACCGCCGGGCAATTCCACGTAACCCACCCCATAGGGCTGGAAGGTCTCTGGCGTCTCGCCGCTGTTGTAGGGCGTTTTCGGCATGAAGCGCTGGATCGTCCACGTCCAGAGCGTTCCCTGGCGCGGCAGTTCCTCAACGCGCACCGAGCGCCCGCTACACGCCATACAGGCGTCCGTGGCCGGAAAGCTGACGATACCGCAGTCGTCACAGCGGCTGCCCAGCAACGCGGGCTGCGCGGCCGGCCAGCTAAACAGACCTTCGGCAATCGCGACCTGCTGCGCCATCAGGCGCTGCCCCCCCGCAGCGTTACACCGGGCATCCAGTTGGCGTGGAAGCCGTTGGGCACACGCCCGGGGATGTGAATTTTAGCCACCGGGCCGCGGCTAACGTCGCCGGCACTCAACACCGAGAGAAAAGCGCCCTCGCCCGGGTTGTGCACAAAGCACATCACCCAGCCGTCTTCCTCGCGCTCGCTATCGGGGTTCGGTACGTGCACCGGCTCGCCCGCATTGGCCTCGGGGCCATACTCCCAGAGCTGCGTGCTGCCGCGCTCAAAATCAAACTGGCCGGTGCAGTTGTAACCGTGGGCGTCGCCCCAGTCGCGGTTGGAAGAGGCCGCGAAAGCGTAGCGATAGTGCTTGCCCATACGCCGCTCGTCCACACGCGAGAATTCGCTGAATATGTCTGAGAACTGTTCGTTGGTCACGGCTTTGCTGGCGAGATCCAGCGTCATGCGAAACATGCGCCGCGGCTGCTTTTCCACGCCCGTGCCCTGCGCCTGTGTAAAGGGAATCGAGTTGATCCAGATGTAATCGATCACGATCAGCCCACCGGATTCAAAGCCATTGCAGAAATGCCAGCTAAAGAAAGCATCGGTTTCAAATACGATGTTCTCGCTGCGACCGTCGCGGGGAATCACCACGATCCGTGTGCCCTGCTCCGGCTCCCAGAGAAAGGGATCTTCACCGCGCATGGCGCGCTCCAGGCTGTGGAAAGCCGGCGCATAGAAAATCACCACATAATTTTCGGTGATCTGCAAATCGTGAATGATGCCCTTGCGCGGAAATTCCACGGGAATCGTGCGCAGGTGTTTCGCGTTGCGATCAAATATCTGCACGTTGTAGGCAGGACTGTCCCAGCGCTGGGTGCAGGAGATCAATTGACCCGTGTCCGGGCACACTTTCGGATGCGCGGTGAGCGCATCGCCGGGCTGCAATGCACCGTCGTAATCGTACAGGCCAACGGTGGACAGATCGTTGTTCAGCAGATGCGGAAAGCCGCCCTCCCACATCGCCAGCAACTTACCCCCGTGGTACAGCACATTGGTATTCGCCGTGTTGCGCACCGGATTCGGTTCACCCCCGGCATCCACGACCTCCTGCGGCACTTCGAGCAGTTTGCCCACGCTGCCATAGAGGGTGCGTCCGAACTTGCGCTCGGTCTGCAGATGGCTGGTCTGCACCCAGCGATTGCGATAGTGCACGCGGCCGTCGTTGAAATACATGGCGTGGATCATGCCGTCGCCGTCGAGTGGGTACACATAGTGATTGGGCTGAAACGCCACGTTGGCGCCATCGCGCATGTAGGCCCCGGTCAGTTGCCGCGGTACTTCACCCTCCACCCTGAGTTCACCGTTGGCAACATCGCGCTCTTCATCCACCGGCGCGTAGTTACCCTGCAGATACGGAAATGCACTCAGATCCATGCGCTGGCCCTCCTGGTTGTTGTGGCGCTTCCCGCTGCGCGCCTGCGAGCACGAAAACGTGGAAAGAAAGGGATAGTAGCAGAGCGATTTTGTAAAAAACAGTCTCGTCTGTTTCTTTTGTGGCCGACGGTTCCTTTTGCCCGCGGCCCCCGTTACAGTGGGCTCGCCCCCGCTTGAGAATACCTACATGCTGACTTTCGAAGACGATCTCGCCCTGCGCAACCTGATGGCACGCTACGTTGACGGGGTAAACCGCTTTGACGCCGACACGTGGATCGACACCTGGGCTGCGGATGGTGTGTGGAATCTGCTCGGCAACCCGGTGAGCGGTCGCGACAACATTCTCGCGCTGTGGCAGCAGATGATGCAGAGTTTCGAATTCGCATTGTTGTTGCCAAATTCCTCCCTGTACGAGGTGGAAGGCGATACGGCGCACGGGCACTGGTACCTGCGGGAATACGGCCGCGATCATGCGGGCAACCGCAGCGCATTGATCAGCCGCTACGACGACATCTGCGTGCGCGAAAACGGTCGCTGGCTGTTCAGCCGGCGCGACTACCACATTCTCTACAACGGCCCGCCGGATCTCTCCGGCGTGTTTGACAGAGGCGTATAGGCAACCCCTCGCATGCTCTTCTGGATTTTTGTCGGGCTGGTGATTTCGGGCAGCGCCCTGGCCTACCTGCTGCTGGTCTACCTGCCGCAGCAGCGCTTGCAGCGTGCGCAAAACAGGCCTTTCCCCGCGCAGTGGCAGGCAATGCTGCAACGCCTCCCCCTGTATAAGCGTTTGCCCGAGCCACTGCAGCGGGAACTCGTGCAGAAAATTAAAACCTTTTTGCATGAGAAGCGTTTCGTCGGCTGCGACGGCCTGGCAGTGACAGATGAAATGCGCGTGCTGATTGCCGCACAGGCCTGCGTTTTGCTGCTCAACCGGCCCACCACCGGCTACAGCGACCTCAACTGGATATACCTTTACCCGGGGGAGTTCCGCTCGCGCATTCCCGAGCGGGATCACACCGGGGTGGTCTCGCACGCCTCCGGCTCACTGGCCGGGGTGTCCTGGGAGAACGGCCGGGTCGTGCTCGCCTGGGACAGCGTGCGCCGCGGCATGCAGCGCGACAACGACGGCTACAACGTGGTGCTGCACGAATTCGCCCACCAGCTGGACCAGGAAGATGGCAGCGCCGACGGCGCTCCCCTGCTCTACAAACGCGATGACTACAGCAACTGGTCGGAGGTGTTCGGGCGGGAGTTCGAGCGCCTGCGCGCGGCGCTCGACGCGGGTGAAGACACACTGATTGATCCCTACGGCGCCACCGAGCCGGCGGAATTTTTCGCGGTGCTTACGGAGCTCTTCTACGAACGGCCGGCAGCGCTCGCCGAACACGCTCCCGAACTGTACGAGGCTCTCGCGGCGTACTATCGTGTCAATCCACGGGAATGGACGGCCCCGTCATGATAATGTTTGCTGCGGTTCTGGCGGGTTGATTGTCGCCATCGGCCTCGCCTTCGGCAGTGTGATAGCAGCAGCATCAACGGCTCTGACCCCATTGATGCTGCTGCGATCAAAGGGGTCAGAGCCGTTGATCGCTATTGTTCTTCGGGGATGCGCAGCACCAGTTTGCCGTTGTTGGAACCGTCGAACAGTTTGAGAAACGTCGGCAGAACGTTGTCCAGCCCGTCCACTATATCCTCGCGCGCCAGCAGCTTGCCGGCGAGCACCCATTCGGCGAGCTGCGCCACCCCTTCGCCAAAGCGCTCTGCGTAGTCGATTACCACGAAACCGCGAATGGTGACGCTGTTGGCCACCAGCTGCCAGAGATTGCGCGCGCGGGGCCCGGGCGCATCGGCAATGTTGTAGGTAGATATCCAGCCACACACCGCCACCCGCGCAAACTTGTTGAGACAGGCGAGTCCGGCATCGAGAATTTCGCCACCCACGTTATCGAAGTACACGTCCACTCCTTCCGGGCAGGCCGCGCGAATGGCCAGTTTGTAATCGCCACAGTTACGGTAGTTGATGGCGTCGTCGAAGCCGAGCTCACCGGTGAGCCAGCTGCACTTTTCATCGCTGCCGGCCATGCCCACCACCCGACAACCCTGCATTTTCGCGATCTGCCCGACAATGGAACCCACCGCACCCGCCGCCGCGCTCACCAGCACGGTTTCTCCCGCCTTCGGCTGCGCAACGTCCAGCAGGCCGAAATAGGCGGTGAGCCCGGTGGGGCCGAGCACGCCGAGAAAGCTGCTCAGCGGCACGCCCATATGTTCGTCAAGTCTGGTTAGCGCGGTGGCGGGCACCGTGGTGTATTCCTCCCAACCGCCCATGGTCATGGCCACATCGCCCACCTTGTAATCGGGGCTGTTGCTTTTCACCACGCGCCCGATCACGGTGCTGCGGATGGCGGCACCGATGGCAATCGGTTCGATGTAATTGGGGTCGTCCCCCATCCAGCCGCGAATGGCGGGGTCCAGCGAGATGTACAGGTTGCGCAGTTGCACCTCTCCCTCCCCCGGCTTGGCAAGCGGTGCATCGCGACAGGGTACGTCGGCGCGGGTGGGCGCGCCCTCGGGGCGTGCAGCGAGGTAATACTGTCGATTGGTGAGTGTCGTCATCGCCGCAACATAGCGGGATATAAAAAAGCAGTCAACCCTGATTGTTTTGTTCAGAGCGTTCTGCTAAGTTCTAGGCTGTATCGGTGTGGGGCGATCAGCTTGCTTGCAAGGCGGTTATCAGTAACGGCGCCGGGTGGGAAAAGCTGGGCGCTCTGGCGCGGAGTTCATCGGCCAGCACCGCTACCCGGCACAGGGCTCGGAAGGCTGAGATACTCGCCCTGAACCGGGTATCGGTGCTGGCCTGGATAGTTCAATCTGCGGGGTTTAGCTGCGCAGTTGGCGGCTAAAACGGCGTTGACAAATGCCGGGAAACTGGCGCACGTCGAGACTGAAACAGTGGTGAGGCAGAGCACGCGAGCAGCATCGAGCGCGGGGCGCGCCGGGCCGAGTATCTCAGCCTTCCGAGGCCAGGTGTGCCCCGCGCTCGAGGCTGCGGGATGGTGCGTGGATCGCGCGTGGACCATAACCGTAAATCATGGCCAAGTTGCGGTACGAGCGCGCCGAGCTCGACGCTGCATAACCCACTCAAAGGCACGCAGGACAACAACATGAGCGTACTGATCGCAGGCACCGTGCACCTCCCCGCCAACCAGCGGGATAAAGCGCTGGCCGATACCGCGCAACTGGTGCGCACTACCCGCGAACAGGCCGGCTGCGAACACTACGTGTGGGCCGCCGACCCCACCTCCGACACCCGCGTCTACGTATTCGAGAAGTGGGCCTCAATCGACGATCTCGCCCGCCATCTCGCCGGCCCCTGCTACAGCGGCATGCTCGCCGCACTGGGCGGCTTCGGCGTGACGGATGCCGATGTCAGCAAATACCGCATCGCCCACGCCGAGCCCGTCTACGATCCCGAGGGGCGTCCGCGAGCGGATTTCTTCACCGAATAACAACATTGAGGCACCCGCGTATTCACCATGCCTGCTGAAACCCGCAAAACCTACTGCCGCTTCTGTCACGCCTACTGCCCGATGGAAGCGGTAGTGGACAACAATCGCCTGCTGGAACTGCGGCCCGACCCGGAAAATCCGATCTACGGCGGCTATACCTGCGTGAAAGGCCGGCAGATGATCGAGCAGATCGATCATCCCGGGCGCGTGCAGCGCTCGCAGAAACGCCAGGAAGACGGTAGTTTTGCGCCGCTCGCCACCGCCACCGCGCTGGATGAAATCGCCGAGCAGCTGCGGTCGATTATCGAACAGTACGGCCCGCGCAGCGTCGCCAGCTACAACGGCACCTACTCGTTCCAGAATTCCGCCGCGCACGATGTGGCGCGCGCCTTCCACGCGGCCATCGATTCGCCCTCGTTCTACACCAGCGTCACCATCGACCAGCCCGCCAAGGTGGCGATCGGACCCGCGCGCATGGGTTTCTGGCACGGCGGCGGCCACATGTGGAACGACGCCGACGTGGCGCTGATCATCGGCAACAATACGCTTGTGTCGCATTTTTCCATTCCCGGCGGCATCCCCTCCTTCAGCCCGCACAGCGCACTGCGCGAGGGCAAACAGCGCGGCATGCAGATCATCTGCATCGACCCGCGTGAAACCGAGGTCGCCAGACGCGCCGATCTGCATTTACAGGTACGGCCGGGACACGACGCCGCCGTGGTGGCGGCGATGCTGCATGTGATCCTTGCGGAAGAGCGCCACGATCATGAGTTCTGCGCACAGCATCTCAGCAGTCTCGACACGCTGCGCGCGGCACTCGAGCGCTTCACACCGGCGCGCGTGGCGCCCGCCGCCGGCATTGATGCCAGCCAGATCATCGAGGCTGCGCGCGTGTTCGCAACCGGGCCGCGCGGCACCGCCGTCACCGGCACCGGCCCGGAGATGGGCCCGCACCCGAATCTGCTGCAGCATCTGGTGCAAACACTGAATGCCATCTGCGGGCGGCACTGCCGCGCCGGCGAACGCATGCCCAACCCGGGCGTACTCACGCCACCGGGGCCGCGCTTCGCGCAGGCCAGCGGGCCGCAACGCGGCT